>Ga0209455_1000136_pt1 | contig 146375 bp, 135 predicted proteins | sample AraplaCol_mCL_r2_FD_184275 | JGI IMG/M metagenome (GOLD analysis project Ga0209455, IMG submission 184275) | Arabidopsis root microbial communities from North Carolina, USA - plate scrape CL_Col_mCL_r2 (SPAdes) (version 2) | ecosystem: Host-associated > Plants > Roots > Endosphere | place...
TGTCCCCCGTCGGCCTGCGGCCTCCTCCTCCTTGACCTCACAAAACAGACTCCCCCGCCTCGCCGTGCCACGCATGGCGTGCCGGCAGACGACATTCGCGGAGGAAGAGTCCGCGAATTTGTTTGAGGTTGTTTGGCGTCGTCGGGCCATCGAGGCCGCGACGATGCCCGCGGCCGGCGTTTCCACGCGCCATCGGACTTGACGCGAACCTCGCGTCGCGACGCCAGCGCTTCTTGGCTAGTTTTGTGAGGTCAAGGAGGAGGAAGCCGCAGGCCGACGGGGGACACGAACAAAACAAGCTCCCCCGGTGAGTCGTGCCTGACCGAGCGCGCACCGCAAACCAACGTGCCCCGCAAATCGACGACGATGTGACCCCAAAAAAAGGGCGCCTCCCGGCGCCCCTGGCTCGCTCACTTCGCGGCCGTTCGCGGCGCCGCGTTCTTCACGTACATGTCGAACCAGCGCACCATCTCGTAGATCTGCTGCTCCTGCGATTCCATCGCGGAGTACCAGTGCGGCTCGTGCGGCAGCATCACCAGGCGCGCGGTGCCGCCGTTGCCGCGGATGGCCTCGTACAGCTTGGTGGCCTGCAGCGGCGTGGTGCCGGGGTTGGCGTCGTCCTCGCCGTGCATGATGAGGATGGGCAGCTTCATCTTGTCGGCCATGAAGAACGGCGACACCTTCGAGTAGACGTCGGGCGCCTCCCACACCGAACGGCGCTCGCTCTGGAAGCCGAACGGCGTCAGCGTCTTGTTGTACGAGCCGCTGGTGGCCACGCCGGCGCGGAACAGGTCGGAGTGGGCCAGCAGGTTGGCCGTCATCAGCGCGCCGTGGCTGTGGCCGGTGACGCCCACGCGCTCGGGGTCGGTCACGCCCAGGCGCACTGCCTCGTCGACGGCCGCCTTCGCGTCGGCCACCAGCTGCGGCAGGTAGGTGTCGTAGGCCTTCTTGGGATCGCCGATCACGGGGAACGACGCGCGGTCGATGATGGCGTAGCCGGCCAGCAGCAGCAGCTGGTACTGGCGCAGGCGCGTGAACGTGGCCTGCGAGCCGGTGACCTGGCCGGCGCTGGACGCGTCGGCGAAGTCCAGCGGATACGCGTACAGGATCGTCGGGACGCGCGTGCCCTCCACGTAGCCCGGCGGCGTGTACAGCGTGAACGACAGGTCGATGCCGTCGGCACGCTTGTAGGTGACCAGGCGCTTCTTGATGGCCCGCACCGCCGGCGTCGGATCCGGGATGTGGGTGACGGCGACGCGCGTGGAGTCGAACGCCGCCTCGCCCGCGGGCGCGGACGTGGCGGGCGCCGCGCCCAGCGTGCGCAGGTAGGCGTTGGGCGGGCTGGAGACCGACTGGTGCCAGGTGAGGAACTGGCGGTCGTCGTCGCCCGTGAAGCCGACGAAGCGCTCCAGCGAGTCGCGGTCGCTGCGGAACAGGCGCTCCGACCTGTTCGTCTTCAGGTCGAGGCGATCCAGGAACGGACGATCGCCGTCGGGCGACGCGCCGGTGCCTGCCAGCCACAGCGTGTCGCCCTGCATGCGGATCAGGGCCTGGCCGCTGGCCTGGATGCGATAGACCGGGGCGCCCGGGTCGGCGTACTTCTCGTCGCTGGAAAGATCCCACAGCACGCGCGGCGCGGACTGCGGGTGGTCGACGTCCATCACCGACACGCGGCGCCAGTGGCGGTTCTCGTCGTATTCCTCCAGCAGCGCGGTGTCGGTGCGCTCGGTCCAGGCGAAGCCCGTGAAGCGCTGCGTGGTGCGCGTGATCTCGGTGGCCGGCGCGGTGAACGGCGCCTTCTGCAGCATGACCTTGTCGCGCTGCGGCACGCTCACCTTCCAGTCGCCGCCGTCCAGCGCCTCGGCCCAGACCAGCGTGGCCGGGTCGGTGGGACGCCAGGAGAACTCACGCGGCCCGGTGGGCACGCCGGCCACCGGCACGCGGTCGGTCAGCGGGATCGACGCGATGGTGGTGGACGTCACCGCGTTGCGCCTGGCGATGTTCCACACCTGCACCTCGCGCGGGAAGCGCTCGTGCGTGGTGACGTAGGAGTACGGCTTGTGAAGCGCGACCACCAGCAGGTGCTGGCCGTCGGGCGCCGGCTCGACGTCCTCGATGTTGCCCGGCCTGCCCACGCGCGTGACCGCCAGCGTGGCGGCGTCGACGAGGGCCACCTGCGAGCGCGCGTACCAGTCGAACAGGTCCTCGTCGTGCGGGTTCTTCAGCGTGTCGCGGGTCTCGTAGGTGCTGCTCTCGCCCTTGCCCGAGCCCGTCTCCTGGATGCTGGGGCCGGGCGGCACCAGCGGCTCGGCCGGCGGCGCACCCATGTTGTCGGGCACCAGCTTGACCAGCAGCGCGCGGCGGTCGGGCATCCATTGCAGGGCGCCATCGAGCATCGGGTTCAGACGGACGCCCGGCACCTTGCGCAGCGCGCCGGTGGTGGCGTCGCCGATCCACAGCTCCACGGCGTCGTTCGCGGTGTTGGCGAACGCGAAGCGCTTGCCGTCGGCCGACCACCAGGGCCGGCCCGTGCAGGCGCCCGCCGGCAGGGCGACCGGGGTGACCGCGCCGGACGGCACGCTCACCAGCTGGAACGCCGTGGCGCACGGGGTGATGCCGTAGCCGCCCGGGGTGTCGTGCTTGCTGTGGTTGGCGATCTCGACGCGCGAGCCGGCCAGCTTCAGGTACGGCGCGGCCACGCGCGACATCGGCGGGAACGCCTGGGTGGTGACCAGCAGCATCGCCTGGCGCGTGGGGCTGACGAACGCCCCGGGCGGCTCGGGCGCGTGCAGCACGTCGAGGATGTTCTTGGGCGGCTGGTCGTAGCCGTGCGGGGCGGACGCCGCGGACGGCGCCGTGGCGGCCGAGGCCAGGCTGGCGGCCAGGGCCGCGATCAGGGCCGGCACGACGTGGCGGACGATGGCAATGGGCATGGAACGGAATCCTTCGCTGCGAGGGTTTCGAAGCGCCGGCCCCGGTCGACCTCGTGGGCCGGCCGGGCATGGCCGGTGCAGCCGCCGACTATGGCACGGCCGGACCACCGCGCCGGCCAGGGATGTCACCGTTGCCAGCGCTATGCTGCGGCCATGAACCACGATCTCGACGCCCTGCGCGATCGCCTGCGCGCCTTCGCGCTCGAGCGCGACTGGGGCCAGTTCCATTCGCCGAAGAACCTGGCCTGCGCGCTGTCGGTGGAGGCCGCCGAACTGCTGGAACATTTCCAGTGGATGACCGAGGCCGACAGCCGCGCGCCCGAGGCGGCGCGGCGCGAGGCCATCGCGCTCGAGGCCGCCGACGTGCTGCTGTACCTGATCCAGCTGGCCGACCAGTTGGACATCGACCTGCTGGCCGCGGCCGATCGCAAGATCACGCTGAACGCGGCGAAGTATCCGGCAGCGACCGCCCGCGGCAGCAGTCGAAAGGCCGGTCGATAAGGCCCTTCCGCCGTCTCTTTTTCGCACGATCGTTCGCTGCGCGCGGCCAGCGTGTCGCAGCACTTGCCGCAGGCTGAACGAAACCGTTGCCCGCAGGGGTATCCGGCTCCCGTGCGCGCGCACCTCGAAGAGGCGCGGCGAAAGGCGTCGGCGCACCTCCTGACGCCCGGTGAGCGTGCCGGCGCCGCGTTTCAATGCGAGGGCGTAGTTACCCTTCACCAAGTTTGGGGGGAAAAGCCCCGCATTGAGGCCGGAATGGCACCCCGATGGGGCGAAATGCGGGTTCATTCCTATGTCGGTGCGAAACCCCGCTGGCTACCATTTCATTCATTAAATAGAACGGTCGTTCTATTTTAGGAAGAGAGCCGCCGGCACCCGCTGTCGACCCCTCTCGCAGCGAATCGGAGTCACCCGTGGTCGTCGTTCCCATGTCCCAGCTCAGCGCGTTCAAGGCGATGAAGGACGGCTTTGCACAGCGCGGTCTCGACTTGTCCGGCATCCTCGCGGAGGCCGGCCTCAACCCCGATCCCAACGAGACGGTCGACGCCGAGCACCTGGCCGACATCTTCTCGGTCGCCTGGGGCGCCGCGGTCGCCAAGACCGGCGATCCGGCCATCGGCCTGGCCCTGTGCCCGCGCCAGCCGCTGATCGGCCTGGGCTCGCTGTCCAGCCTGATCCTGTCGGCCCCCGACCTGCGCAGCGGCCTGCAGCGCATGGCGCGCTACACCAGCCTGATCTCGCCCACCACGTCCATCGGCATGGACATGCCATCCACCAGCGTGGGCATGCACGTCGACCAGGACGCCTGCCGCATCACGCTGCGCATCTCCGCCGGCAAGATGGCCGTGCCGCAGCAGCGCTACGACTTCATGGCCGCCACCTTCCTCAAGGGCATGTACTGGCTGATCGGCGAGAAGGTGACGCCGCTGCGCGTGCACCATCCCTACGCCGCGCCGGCCGATCCCACCCCGTGGGAGACCGCGTTCGGCTGCCCGGTGCATTTCGGCGCCGCGGCCTTCGTCATCGAGCTGCCGCTGTCGGCCCTCGACCAGCCCTTCCCCACCTCCGACCCCACCGTGGGCGAGATGTGCGAGCGCATGGTGGCCCAGCTGGCCGCGGAACAGGGCGGCTGCATCACGGCGCGCGTGCGCCAGGCGCTGATGCAGCTGATCGCCAAGGGCGACCCGCGCCGCGAGCTGGTGGCCGCCACGCTCTGCATGAGCGAACGCACGCTGCAGCGCCGCCTCACCGAGGAAGGCACCAGCTTCATCGAACTGGTGGACGACACTCGACGCGAGCTGGCGCAGCGCTACTTCGTCAACGGCGCCTACAGCCCGACGGAAATGAGCTTCGCGCTCGGATTCTCCGATCCCAGCAATTTCTACCGGGCCTGCAAGCGTTGGTTCGGACGCACGCCGAATACTCTCCGCTGTGCCGCCTGATATTGATTCAATATTTTCCAGGACCTTGCCTGGCTGAATATCTTCCGGGAATTTCAAGATGGGGCCTCGCGGCTCCATTTTTTATTCGCCACGATATTCCCGGACTGACCTCGCAGGCCACCTCCGTCCAACGCCACGCGGGTTAGTACGTAAGGGCTGACGGGCTTCGCTTTCCACAGGCTGGAGAGGCGTTCCACGGCGTCGCACAGAACCCGGACGTACCCCCCCAAGACCTAGGGTAGACACTCTCCAACACTGGATTCGCAAGCCATGGCCTTGGCTCGGCAAGTCAGTGCGACGGGACAAGAAGCCGACCATAGTTGCGGCACGCGCTTCAAAACGGTTTCAGCGGCGGCAGGCTCCTCATCGAGGGGTCGACGAGACCCGGGGCAAAACCCCTGGTGCAGGAACCTGGATGGTCGCGAGGGGTTTACAAGTTCGATATTCATAGACTAATTCTGGAGAGACATCAAATGAACATGCTCAAGCTCACCGCCGCCGCCGCTCTGGTCGCCGCTTCCCTGTCGGCCTCGGCCATGTCGTCCATCGCCGACGAAGACCTGAGCGCCGTTGCCGGCCAGGACGGCGTCTCGATCGCCGCCAACCTGAACATCAACATCGGCTCCTTCACCTGGGGCAACAACGCTGACGCCGTGGGCCAGAAGGCTTCCGTGTCGTTCAACAACATCCAGATCAGCGGCCTGGTGGCGATGACCATCGACGTCATCAGCGGCACGCAATTCAACGCGCTGTACCAAGGCTTCACCGGCGGCGGCGCTGCCGGCACCGGCACGCTGGCCGCCCTGGGCAACATCGGCACCGCCACGACGGCCGCCCTGGCGGCCGCGCAAGCGGGTGGCACCCCGGCGCAAATCGGCGCTGCGACGATCGCCGCCGGCGCCGCCGCCGATGCCACCGCCACGTTCTACAAGGGCTCGGGCGACGTCGTCCAGTTCGCCTTCCCGAACGTGAAGGTCGCCAGCTCGGCGGACCTGATGAACATCAGCGTCGGCTCGATCACGCTGGGCACCAACGGCGTGTCGGCCTCGACCGACAAGTCGTTCGGCTCGTTCGCGATCACCGCCCTGGATCTGCGCGGCACGTCCGTCTGGATGTGGGCTCACTGATCTGCCTGAATGACTGACGGCTCTGCCAAAGACAGGGCCGCCACCATTCATGGAAAGGCCCCGTGATGTTCGTCACGGGGCCTTTCTCCTCCTGAGCGCGACTTCCTCCCCATCTTGCGGGATTGCAGACGCGCCCTTGCCAGGACAATACCCTCATGCGCACCCGCCTCGCCTTCGCTGCCGCCACGACGCTCGCCACATCGCTGTTCGTCGCCTCGGTGCAGGCCCAGGACAAGCCGGCCCTGAAGCCGCTGGACGACTCGGAACTCTCCGGCGTCTGGGGCCAGGCGCTGCTGGATCTCACGAACACCACGCTCAATGGCTACGACTTCTCGCGCCTGACGCTCAACGCCGACATCAACCTGTCCGCCTCGCTCAGCGGACTGAAGCTGGGCACCCAGTCCAGCGGCGTCTCCGACATCGACATCTCCACGCTGAACTTCGGCCGCAGCGACGCCACCGACGCCCAGCGCACCGTGGCCATCACCAATCCGTATTTCGAATGGGTCTATTCCGGCAGCGCGGCCACCGGCGACCGCCAAGTGGTGGGCATGCGCATCGGCTTCGGCGGCATCACCGGCGACGTCGGCCTGCTGATGAACACCGTCAGTGGCTCGCTGTCCCTCACCACAGCTTCGGGCACGGTCAGCGGCACCGGATCGCAGCTGACCTCGCTGGCCGGCTGCGGCGGCAGCTGCAACGTCGCCCTGAACCAGATCGGCGGTGTGACGGCCGGCAACACCGACGGCGCCAGCCGCGACTTCTTCCTGTCGATCCTGAAATCCGCCGTCGCCTATCCCGCCGCCAACAGCCAGCTGGGCGCCTCCGCCACCGCGCAGGCGGGCTTCTGGCTCAATTGGACCGATCGCCTCGCCGCGCTCAACACCACCGGCACAGTGCCGCCCAACGTGCCCAAGATCGGGCCGTGATGGTGGGCGGGCTGCTCGGCACGGATCCGTGGACTCTCGCCGCGCGCTGCGGCGAGATGCTGCGTGCCGCCCTGCCCGCCGCGACTCTGGGCGTCAACGCGCTGGCCCTCGCGCTCGGCGTGCTCGCCAGCCCGCCGTCGCGCGCGGCCAACGAAGCGGCGAAGGCGCCGCAAGGCATGGAGGCGCTGCAGGACGACGAGCTGGCCGCGGTGCGCGGCGCCGACGGCATCGCGTTCAACCTGAACAACTTCTCCATCATCAGCAGCCTCACGAATCCGCTGTCGCTCACCTACCTGTCGCCCAACGGAAGTTCGTTGACGCTGTCGGGCCTGAGCCTGCTGCGCACCGACGATACGGACCCCTTCGCCGATCCCTACCAGCTGACGTTGCAGTCACGCCCAGGTCAGCAGGACATGATCGCGCTCGACTTCCCGCTGAACGCGGCCGGCAAGCAGGCGTGGTCGCTGACGGCCGACTTCTCGCACTGCGACATGATGGTCTCCGGGACCTGCACCGGCACCAACTTCGTGGGCGGCACGCTGCAGGTGTCCGACCTCACGATGAAGGGCGGCGGCCTCACCATCTCGCCGACCACGCTGGCCGACACCCAGGGCATCTCGTTCGGCCTGGGCACGCAGCTGGACATCGGCAGCCTGTCGGTCTTCTCGCGCGGCCGAGGCAGCGACGGCACCATCGACGCCAGCGACAAGCTCGTGATCTCCGGCATCCACCTGGCCAACGTCAATGGCGGCCCCTGGATGCTGGCCGACCTGAACCAGCATCCGGGCCTGTTCAACGCCGACACCGACCAGGCCGGCTCCTCATACCTGCACCTGCAGGTGGGCTGGCCCACCGCGGGCTACACCGTGCCGACAGCGTCGCTGAACATCGACAACATCACCTTCACCACAGCCGGCGTCAACGGCGCCGCCGCCACGGTCACGAACCTCGGTTCGGCCAGCGTCGCGGCCATGCAGATCAACTACGTCGACATCAAGTTCCGGACGACGCCCTAGCCGCCCGACCAGCCCTGGACAACGCCATGCTTCGCCCCCTCACCCTCGCCTGCACGCTCGCGCTCGCCAGCGCCGGTGCCTGCGCGGAGAAAAAGCCGCTTGACGACGACGAGATGCGCGCGGTCAGCGCCAAGGGCATCAGCATCGCCGTGAACCTCAACCTGAACATCAACCGCGTCGCGGCGGGGTTCACCAACACCGCCAACGGCAACACCACCACCACCTACGCCATCGCCCAAGGCTTCGGCGGCGCGCTGCAGATGTTCGCGATCACCGTCGATCCCCTCAACAAGCCGGACGGCACGGGCTACCTGTCCATCGGCATGCCCAGCTACTTCGCCGCGCAGGATTTCGGCGTGCGCGCGATCGGCGTGCAGACCGACGCCACCGGCGCCCTCACCGGCAGCCTCGGTTCGATCCTGCTCAATGGCACGGCCACGATGACGGGCCAGCTCAACCTCTGGGCGAAGTGAAACGCTTCAGCCTGAAAGAAAGACCGCCATGCTGCTGATCCTCCTGGGCGTCGTCGCCGCCGCCATCATCGGCGCCGGCGTGGGCTCGCGCAACACGCCGCTGAACCACCCGCCGCTCGAATACGAGATCAACGTCGCGAAGATGAACGGCGGCATCGCGCCCGAGCCGGTGCAGATGTACCCGAACCAGTATTACAAGTACCAGCACATCGTCCACCAGGCCTTCGACTACAGCTGCGGCTCCGCGGCGCTCACCACCATCCTGCAGTTCCACCTGGGCCTGGCGGTGACCGAGAAGGACGCGATGGAAGGCATGCTGGAACACGGCGAGAAGGAAAAGATCATCGCGCGCCGCGGCTTCTCGCTGCTGGACATGAAGCGCTACGTGGCCACCCTCGGCAGCGACAGCGGCGGCTTCCATGCCGACATGAACGACCTGGCGACGCTGGGCCAGCCGGCCATCGTGCCGATCGACTACGCGGGCTTCAAGCACTTCGTCGTCGTCAAGGGCATCCGCGACGGCAAGGTCTACATCGCCGATCCGTCCGCGGGCAACATCGCGTTCTCCGTCACGGAGTTCGCCGGTCTGTGGGACAAGGGCACGCTGTTCGTGATCTACCCCTCCAAGACCCGGCCGACGGTGCAGTCCAGCCTCGCGCTGACCGACCACGAGCTGGGCGTGATCTCTCCGGACCTCGTTCGTGAGGACGTGGCACTGCGCCCGGTGGACAATCGCGACGCGCTGGAGCGCGCCGTGCAGTCCGGCCTGGGCACCCTCAATTTCAAGCACCAATGAAGATGACAACGGCAAACTGGAACGGCACGGCCCTGGCGCTCGCCTGCGGCCTCCTCACGAGCGTCGCCGCCCAGGCACAACCCGACACGCAGCCCGGAACCGGCGGCCCCGCCGCCGAGTCGCAACCCGCAACCGGCGGCCCGGTACCCTCCGATGCGCCCGCGCCGCCGGCCGCCATCACGGCGCCGCCGGCCACCGCCAACAGCGCGGCCGACGCCCTCAAGAAGCAGGCCGGCGACGTCGACCAGGCCACGCTGCTGAAGGACACGCTCACCAAGACCGAGCGCCAGTACTCGCTGCTGCGGGCCGGCCGCGTGGCGGCCAACTACGACCTCAACTACAGCTACGTGGGCACCGAGTCCATCGACGTCGGCTTCACGCAAGGCACCGGCGAGATCGACCTGTTCCGCATCGAGACCACGCGGGCCCACACGATCACCAACACGCTGTCGTTGGACTACGGCCTGCTGGACAACCTCACGCTCTCCGGCACCTTCCCGTTCGTCAGCAAGTTCACCCAGAGCACCGAGTTCAGCGGCGTCACCTTCGGCATCGGCGACCTGACGCTGGGCGCGCGCTACCAGCCCTTCGTGCAGACCACCGGCCCCACGTTCACGGTCACCGGCAACGTGTCGCTGCCCACCGGCCGCAGCCCGTTCGACGAGATCATCGGCCAGAACACGTCCACCGGCAGCGGCTACGCCTCGGGCACGCTGGGCCTCAACGCCTCGCAGGTGTTCGACCCGGTGGCGCTGTTCGGATCGCTGAGCTTCACGGACGGGCTGAGCGTCAACCACCTGCACCAGTACAACAAGACCGACGGCAGCACCCTCACCGGCATCCGGCCCGGCAAGGGCATCGGCTTCGGCGCCGGCTTCACCTACGCGCTGTCGTACAACGTGTCCACCAGCGTCTCGTTCCAGGAGAACGTCACCACGTCCTCCAAGATCAGCGTCGTCGATTCCACCAACACGCCGCAGGCGCCGCGCTCCACGACCATGCAGGTCGCCGCGCTGCTGAACTTCGGCCTGGGCATCCGCCTGAATCCCAAGACCACCGTCAACCTGACGGCCGGCATCGGCATGACCACCGACTCGCCAAACTTCAGCCTCGGGCTGAACCTGCCGCTCACCTTCTCGCTGTTCTGACCCGATGATCGCGCCACAGACGACGCGCCCCGCGCGCCACCGGCCGCCGCAGCGGCGCTCCGCCCTCGCCCTGGCCGTGTTCGCCGCCGCGGGCCTGCTGCTGGCCGCCGACGCCCGCGCGGCCCTCACCGAGAACCTGGCCGTGAGCCCCGTGGCGATGTCGCTGGGCAACGCGGTCACGGCCGATCCGCCGGGCCTGGACTCGATCCACTTCAACCCGGCCGGCCTGGCGAAGATCAAGTCCGACACGCGCTCCGACACGATCTTCGGCGCGGTGCTGCGCACGACCGCCGATTTCCACCAGCCCGCTGGCTTCGACGTCGGAGGCTTCACGGAAGACCCGCTGGCCGGCACGCATTCCGACCACAACAAGCAGGCCATCTTCATCCCCATCGCCGGGGTGCCCAGCGGGCGCCTCCCGCTGGCCGTGGCCGCCGGCCTGGGCCTGGCGTGGCACAACGAGGGCTCGCCGTGGACGTTCGCGACGGCCACCTACGTGCCGCAGGCCGTGGGCATCGACCGCACCAAGAACCCGGACGACCCGGCGCGCTTCGACGGCAAGAAGGTGGTGATCCAGCGCCTGGTCTACCTGTCGCCGTCCATCGGCTACCAGGTCAACGACAAGTTCAGCCTGGGGCTGGCCATTCCCATCGCCCACCAGGGCTTCGCGCTCGACACCGAGATGCGCTTCCCCAACAAGCTGCTGGGCATCATCGGCAAGCTGCAGGACGCCTGGTGCGGCAACAGCGGGAATCCGCTGGACACGCTGGGCTTCGGCCTGTGCGGCACCGACGCCAACGGCAACCAGAGCGGCCGCCTGCGCCCGTTCAACAGCGTCGGCGAGATGCGCTTCTCCGGCACCTCGCCGGCCGACGTCACGTTCAACATCGGCGGCCTGTGGCAACCCACCGAGTCGCTGGGCTTCGGCGCCGTGTACCAGTCCGGCTCCAAGACGGTGATCACGGGCGACTACAACTTCCACGCGAACCCGATGCTGCCGGAGTTCGTGCGCCACATGTACGCCTCGCTGTTCGGGCCGATCGTGGCGGCGATGTTCGGCTTCCCCACGTCGATCCCCACCGACCAGGGCGGCAACTTCACGCTGGTGCTGCCCTATCCGGCGCACTGGCAGTTCGGCCTGAAGGCCAAGCCCATCGACGGCGTGCAGTTCAACGTCGACGCCGGCTGGACGGACTGGTCGAAGTGGAACAAGCTCACCTTCCAGTTCGACCAGAACGTGAACCTGCTGGACATGGCCCGCCTGTTCGGCCAGGCCGACTCCAGCAAGCTGGTGATCCCGCGCGGCTACCGCAGCGTCTGGAGCTACGGCTACGGCGCGCAGTTCGAAGTGTGGGACGGCGTCAAGCTGCGCCTGGGCTACGAGCCGCGCAAGAGCTCGGTGCCCACCAACAAGATCGACCTGATCGCGCCGATGCCCGCGCTGCCCGTCAAGAGCATCGGCCTCAGCTACGAGATGAAGGACGGCATGAAGCTGGAGACCGGCTTCAGCTACGCCAAGGGCCACTACAACGTGCCGGCCAACACCGACTGCAACCTCAACTGCACCGATTTCTTCAACGTGATCTACAACCCGTACGCGGGGCTCGACGTCTCCGGCACACTCGTGCTGCGCTACTTCGGCCTCAAGATCACGCAACCCTTCTGATGACCACTCCGTCCCACGCCATGAACGCCCTGCTCCGCCCCCTGACGCCCCTCGCACTCGCAGCCGCCCTGCTCGTCTCCGCCAACGCGCACGCACAGGCCGCCGCCCCCGCGGCCGCCGCGGCGCCGGCCGCACCCATCGACGCGGAGAAGCAGAAGCAGATCGACCGCATCCTGGCCGTGGTCCACCCGGAGAACGGCGTGCTGCAGGCCGTGCAGGAAAAGGGCGTCAGCGCCATGCAGCAGTCCAGCATCGCCCTGCAGACGAACCACGTGCCGCAGGACCGCAAGGACAAGGCGCTCAAGGACATCCAGGTCGACGTGCAGAAGTACATCGACACGACGATGCCCATCGCGATCGCCAGCGCCAAGAAGTACAGCGGCCCGTTGAGCGCCCCCATCCTGGCCGCCAACTTCACCACCGACGAGCTGCGCCAGCTGGCCACGATGCTCGAGTCGCCGCTGCGCGACCGGCTCGAGAAGGTGCTGCCGCAGATGCAGAACGCCGTGGGCCAGAAGGTGTCCGTGGAGATCGGGCCGCAGGTCAACAAGAACCTGCAGGTGATGACGGAGGCCGTCGGCACCAAGCTGCAGGTGGCGGCGACGCTGAAGTAAGGCATGGCCACGCCCCGCACGCTGGCGTCGCTCGCCACGCTCTTCGCGCTCGTCGCCTGCGGTGGCGGAGGAGGCGGCTCGGCCGCGCCCGCGCCCTCGCCCTCGCCCAGTTCGTCGTCCAACGCGGTGCTCAGCGTGTCGCTGTCCGGCGGCGCCACGCCCGGCATCGACCACCTGTGGGTCACCGTCACGGGCGTCGCGATGCACGCGAGCGCCACGCACGTCCTCGGCGACGGCGACGCGGGCTGGAGCGTCATCACGCTGCCGGCACCACTGACGGTGGACCTGGCCGATCCGAGCCTGTCCGACGGCGGCACCGTCTCGCTGTTGAAGCAGAGCGTCGCCACGCTGGGCAACTTCGCCCAGCTGCGCCTGATCCTCGCGCCTTCGGACCCGTCCGCGGCGCTGGCCGCATCGGCCTCCGCCAAGGGCCTGCAGTTCAACGACCAGGTGCAGTACACCGACGCCGGCGGCGCGCACGTGGTGCCGCTGGAGACGCCCGACGCGCAGGCCGGCCTGCGGCTGCTGACGCCGTTCAACCTGAGCTCGGACACCACCACGCCGCTGGCCATCGAGATGAACGCCAGCGCCCTGGTGCGCCGCGCCTCGGTCGCGGGCGCCGACCGCTTCACGCTGCGCGACGAGCTGCAGCTGTACAACCAGCAGCTGCTGACGGCGCTCGGCGACGGCAACCTCGAGATCGACGGCAGCATCTTCGACTCGATCTCCGGCCAGCTCGACACCACCCAGTTCTGCACGGGCACGAGCCACGCCGGCTGCATCCACGACGTGGTCGCGACCGTCACCGCGCTGTCGGCCGACAGCCGCTTCCACGCCGAGGTGCGCAGCGTCAACGTGAGCGCCGCCGGCACCTTCCTGCTCTACCCGCTGTCCAGCCAGTCGTTCTACGACGTGGTGATCCACGGCGGCAACATGCAGACCATCGTCGTGCACAACGTGTTCGTCGATCCCACCGGCCTGCTCAAGCCGGCGCCCACCGCGCTCAGCAGCACGGCCACGCCGCTCGTGCCGGTGCTCGACACCACGGAACGCGCCGTCGGCGTGTCCAACGCCCTGGCGCCCGAGAGCAGCCGCGTGTACTTCGGGCAGACCGTGGCCGGCAGCGGCGGCGGCAGCGGCGGCGCCGACGTGCCCTACGCCATCGTGACCAGCGCGGCCGACCCGGCCACCGGCCGCACGCTGGCCGCGGCGACGCTGCCCGGCGGCCCGATCCATTACGCGACGTTCAACACCGCCACCGATGGCAACGGCACGCCGCCGACCTTCGCCACCGTGGTGCCCGTCGAAGGCAGCGGCGCCTGGACGGTGTGGACGGAGGGCACGCTCGCCACCGGCACCAGCCTCAATGCCTCGCTCGCAGCCGGCGCCGGCAGCGTGGCGGCACCCAACCCCGTGGCGCTAGCCGGCTTCACCGGCGGCACGCTCGCCGTCACCTTGAGCGGCAACAGCAGCAACAACGCCGACCACGCCGAGCTGATCGTCTCCAACGACGGCGGCATCGTGAGCGTGGTGGACGTGTCCTCGCAGATCTCCGCGCACGGCGGCTCGACGACGATCAGCGTGCCCAGCGGAACGAACGCGAACGCGCCCGCCGCGGCGGTCTACGGCGTCGCGTTGCGGACGTGGGTGGCCGCGTCGGAGACGACGAGCGCGCGCTGGGCGCGCGCCGGCGCGCCGATCGATCTCTCGACGGCGACGTCGGCGAGCGTCAGCCTCGCGCTGCCCTGAGTCAGTGCTTGTTCTGGATCGCGTTCAGGGTCGGCGCCGCGAACAGGAACGGAATGGGCAGCACCGGCAGCGTCACCACGCTGGCGATGGGGGCCAGCGACGCGCCGAGGGCGGCCATCGTCGAGGTGACCTGCAGCGTCGCCTGGATGGTGGTCGTGCCCGACTGCAGCAGGTGCTGTTGAGCCAGTTGCCGGTCGATGTTCTGCAGGCCGTCGGCCGACAGCCCACCGAACGCCGCGAGCGACTCCGCCGCGGCCTGTGACGACAACGCGCTGCCGCTCTGTTCCGCGGTCGTGAGCGCGCCCAGCGCCGACAGCGCGGGGTCGCTCAGGCCGCGGCCGTAGACGTCCGACATCTCCGTCTCGCTCAGCGCACGCAGTTCGCCGGCGGCGAAGGCGCCCGACGACGTCAGGGCCAGGACGGCAGCCAGCACGAGACCGTGGGGGATGCAGCTCATCTTCATTCGCGTCTCCAGTCGGGGGGTCGTTGCGGCCGCGGTCGATCTCCGGAAGGCGGAACCGCGGCGGCGCCTGCCCTGTCTATCGACGGCGCACCGCATCGGATGAGCAGCCACGGGCCCGGGCTTCGATAACTACTTCACGGGTTCGCGCCCGCCATGTCCGCTGTATCTGCAGGTTAGAGACGCGGCCTCACGCCCTTCAGCCCGGGCTCAGGCACTCGCGCGCACCGACTTCATCCTGGGGATGGCGACGCCGCGGCGCGGGTGATTTGATGCGCCTCAGCCAGCCGCACCCGTGCTGCGCACGCAAAGGACCGCCATGGGCACGCCCTACCTTGCCGAGATTCGCCTCACGAGCTTCTCGTTCGCGCCCAAGGGCTGGGCGCTGTGCAACGGCCAGCTGCTGGCCATCAACCAGAACCAGGCGCTGTTCGCGCTGCTGGGCACCACCTACGGCGGCGACGGCCGCACCAACTTCGCGTTGCCCGACCTGCGCGGCCGCGCGCCCATGCATTTCTCGGGCACGCACACGCTCGGCGCCACCGGCGGCGAGGACAGCCACGCGCTCACCGTGTCCGAGATGCCCGCGCATGCGCACGCGCTGCGCGCCTCGTCCAAGGTCGCCGCGTCGTCGTCCCCGAACGGCGGCGTGCTGGCCCAGCCGGGACGCGGCGCCACGCCGGCGTACGCGGCCGCCACCAGCCTCGTGCCGCTGAACCCGGAGGCCATCGGCGCCTCGGGCGGCGGCCAGCCGCACGAGAACCGGCCGCCCTTCCTGGCGATGAACTTCGTCATCGCGCTGCAGGGCATCTTCCCCTCCCGCAACTAGAGAGCTCCCATGTCGCAACCCTATGTCGGCGAGGTGCGCCTGTTCGCCGGAAACTTCGCTCCCCTCGGCTGGGCGTTCTGCGACGGCCAGCTGCTGTCCATCGCCCAGAACCCGGTGCTGTTCGACCTGATCGGCACCACCTACGGCGGCGACGGCGTGAGCACCTATGCGCTGCCCGACCTGCGCGGCCGCGTGCCCGTGCACCAGGGCGGCCCGCAGGGCTACCTCATGGGCGAGTCGGGCGGCGCCGAGAGCGTCACGCTCGCCGCGAGCCAGATGCCCGCGCACACGCACGCGATGCTGGCCAGCACCACGGCCGCCAGCACCGCGCATGGCCCGTCCGAAGTGCTGGGCGCGTCGACGACGATGAACTTCTACGGCACGGGCACGCCCAACATGGCGATGGATCCCAACGCGCTCGCGCACGCGGGCGGCGGCCAGCCGCACGACAACATGCCGCCGTTCGTCGCGCTCAGCTACATCGTGTCGCTGTTCGGCGTCTTCCCCTCGCAGAACTGAACCGGAGTCCCCAGCATGGCCGATCAATTCGTAGGCGAAGTACGCATGTTCACGGGCAACTTCGCGCCCAACGGCTGGGCGTTCTGCAACGGCCAGGTGCTGCCCATCGCGCAGAACACCGCGCTGTTCTCGCTGCTGGGCACCTTCTACGGCGGCGACGGCCGCAGCACGTTCGCGCTGCCCAACCTGCAGGGCGCCTTCCCCCTGCACGCGGGCGGCGGCCCGGGCCCCGGGCTGAGCCCGCGCAGCGTGGGCCAGACGGGCGGCAGCGACACCGTCGCGCTGACCGCGGCCCAGCTGCCCGCGCACGGCCACGCGATGCAAGCCGTCCCGGGCGCGTCCACCGGCACGCCGGGCGGCGCCGTCAGCCTCGCCCCGACGTCCAACGGCAGCGCGCTGTACCGGGCGCCGGACGGCAGCTACCTCAACACCTCGGCGTCCGACATGGGCAGCGCCGGCGGCGGCGCGCCGCACGACAACCTGCCGCCCTTCCTCGCGCTGAACTTCATCATCGCGCTGCAGGGCATCTTCCCGGCGCGCTCCTGAGCCGCATGGACGCCGACCCGACCTTGGTGCTGCGCGACGCGTTGCCGTCGGATCGCGCGTTCCTGCTCGCGCTGTACACCAGCACGCGCGCCGACGAGTTCGCGGACCTGGGCTGGCCCGTGGAGATGGAGCACGCGTTCATGAAGATGCAGTTCGAGGCGCAACGCACCGACTACGAGCGCCGCCATCCGGGCGCGCGCTGCCAGATCGTCCAGCTGCGCCGCTGCCCGGTCGGCCGGCTGTGGCTGGCCGAGGACGCGCGCAGCCTCACCGTACTCGACATCTCGCTGGTGGCGGAACTGCGCGGCCAGGGCATCGGCGGCGAATGCCTGCGGCGAGTGCTGCGGCGCGCCGACGCCGCGCGGCTGGACGTCGAGCTGCAGGTCGTGCGCGGCAATCCCGCGCAACGCCTGTACGAGCGGCTGGGCTTCCGTACCGTCGGCACGGGCGACGTGCGGGTGGCGATGGTGCGCAGGCCGAAGTCGGCCACCCCGAACACCTCCGAGGAGATCCATGATGAACAAGCGTGAATTCGTGGCGGGCGGCATGGCGGCCGCCGTCGCGGCGCCCGTGCTGGCGCGGCCCGCCGGCGCGCAACCCGCGGGCGGCGCGCTGCGCGAGCTGATGATGCGCACGCAGCGCCTGCCCGACCTGGCAGAGCGGGCCGGCGCCGACGCGTTCGAGGCCTACGTCGGCGAGCGCTTCGACATCGTCGCCGGCGCCGGTAGCGGCCAGCAGCTGGTGGTCGAGTCGGTGGAGCGCGTGTCGCGGTGCCCGGCCACCGAGCAGTTCAACGTCGCCTTCGCGCCGGCCCGGCCGGGCGGCCCGCTGGACGACGCCGACGGCGTGCGCCTGCTGCGCCACGCCACCGGCCAGCGCGTGGCGTTGCACCTCGAACGCAGCCAGGACGGCTACGCGGCGCGCTTCAACCTGCTGGCGTAGGCGACACCCGTCAGGCGCCGTCGTTGCGGAAGTACCAGACGGCCGCGCACAGCGCGATGCCGGCGCCGTACAGCAGCCAGGTCGGGCCGGCCACGTAGCCGTAGAGCATCAGGGCCACGCCCAGCCAGCGAACCCGCTTGTTGCCCGCCACCTTGCCCCAGCGCCAGGCGGCCAGGCCGACCAGGCTGAACACGATGCAGCCCACGATCCAGGCGGGGCTGGGCAAGGTCAGGCCCATGTCCTGGGCGGTCTGGAGCATTTCTTCGGGAGTCATCGTGTGTCGGCAGTATCCCTGCAGTATGCGGTCGCGATGTGAACGTCCCGCGTCCGGGCGATCCCGGGCGGGTTCCGGCGATGAACCCCTCTGCCACTGGGCCCATTCGCCCGCTTGCTGCAGCGCAATATCCATGGCATTATAGTTAGCAAGCTAACTAATAACACAGCCGTCATGACCAAGAACGCCAGCACCGCCCGCCAGCAGACCCGCATGGTCTTCGGCGCCTCGCTGGCCGTCGTCTCGCGCGGCTACAAGGCGGCGGCCGACAAGGCCGTCGTGCACATGGGCCTGTCGCAGGCCATGGCGTGGCCGCTGGTGATGATCGGGCGGCTGGGCAACGGCATCCGTCCCGGCGTGCTGGCCGACGTGCTGGCCATCGAGGGGGCGTCCCTGGTGCGCCAGCTCGACCAGCTGGTCGAGGCCGGCCTCGTGGAACGCCGCGAGGACACGATCGACCGCCGCGCCAAGACGCTGCACCTCACGCCGGCGGGCACGCGGGCGCGCGCGAAGATCGAGGCCTCGCTCGACGCGCTGCGGCTGGAACTGTTCGACGGGGTCGCCGACGCCGACCTCGAGGGCTGCCTGCGCGTCTTCGCCGCCCTCGACGCCAAGCTCGGGCTGTCGCTGCGCCCGCTGCTGCAGGGCATCGCCACGAGCGCCACATGAAGCTCCCTGCCCTGCCACGCTTCTCGCGCGCGGAAGTCCTGTTCTCGGCCAAGAGCTTCGCGGCCGCGATGCTGGCCATGTACATCGCGAGCCGCGCCGGCCTGCCGCGCCCGTTCTGGGCGATGCTCACCAGCTACGTCGTGGCCGCGCCCATGGCCGGCAACGTGCGCTCCAAGGCGCTGTACCGCTTCTGCGGCACGCTGATCGGCTGCACCGCCACCGTGCTGATGGTGCCCGCGCTGGCCAACGCGCCCGAGCTCCTCACGCTGGCGCTCGCGCTGTGGGTGGGCGGCTGCCTGTACCTGTCGCTCCAGGATCGCACCGCGCGCTCCTACGTGTTCATGCTGGCCGGCTACACGGCGGCGCTGATCGGCTTCCCGTCGGTCGAGACCCCGCTGGCCCTGTTCGACAACGCCGTCGCGCGGGTCGAGGAAATCGGCCTGGGCATCCTGTGCGCCACGCTGGTCCACAGCCTCGTGCTGCCGGTGGGCATGGGGCCCACGCTGCTGGGCCTGCTCGATCGCGGCCTGAACGACGCGCGCCAGTGGTTCGGCGACGTGCTGCGCCGCCCGCAGGCCGAGGCGGCGCCGCTGGCCAGCGATCGCCAGCGGCTGGCCGGCGACATCACGCAGCTGCGCCTGCTGTCCACGCACGTGCCCTTCGACACCAGCCACCTGCGCTGGACCGCCGGCGCGCTCGGCGCGATGCAGGACGCCCTGGCCGCCCTCACGCCCGCGCTGTCGGCCGTGGAGGACCGGCTGCAGGCGCTGGTCGACGCCGAGGGCGAACTCGCGCCGGACGTCGTCGCCCTGCTCGCCCGCACCGCGCTGTGGCTGCACGCCGAGGCCACGCCCGCGCAGCGCGGCGCGGCCATGGAACCGCTGCTCGCCGAACTGCGCGAGCTCGGCACCGACCCCACCGTCGCCACGTCCTGGTCGCGCGCCCTGCGCATCGGCCTGGCCGTGCGGCTGGAGGAACTGGTGCGCGGCTGGCTCGACTGCGAGACGCTGCGCACCCGCATCGACGAGGGTCTCTCCGGCGCGCCGGTGGCGCTGCACCGCGCCGCGACGGTGGACAACCGCGTGCTGCACAAGGACACCGGCCTGGCGCTGCTGTCGTCGTTCGCGGCCGTGCTGGCCATCTGCCTGTGCGGCGCGTTCTGGATCGCCACCGCGTGGCCCTCGGGCTCGGCCGCCGCGATGATGGCCGCGGTCTTCTGCAGCTTCTTCGCGACCATGGACGACCCCGTGCCGGCCATCCGCAACTTCATGAAGTTCACGATCTGGTCGGCGCCGGTCTCCGCGGTCTACGTGCTGGTGCTGCTGCCGCTGGTGCACGACTTCGGCATGTTCGCGCTCATCTGCGCACCCACCTTCCTGCTGCTGGGCATGTTCTGCGGCCGCCCGTCGACGGCGCCGTCGGCGATGGCCATGATCTTCGGCATCGCCGGCACGCTGTCGATGCACGACACCAGCGTCAACGTCGACCTGCCCGCGTTCTTCAACTCCACGCTGGCCCAGGTGCTGGGCATCTACGCCGCGGCGCTGGTCACGCGCCTGGTGCGCACCGTGGGCGCCGACTGGAGCGCGCGCCGCATCCAGCGCGCCACCTGGAGCGAGCTGGGCGCGATGGCCGACGCGCCGCGCGGCGCCGCCGTCGACGAGGCCTATGCCGTGCGCATGGTCGACCGCATCGCGCTGCTGGCCCCGCGCGTGGTGCAGGCCGATCCGGTGGTGCGCAATGACACCGTCGAAGGCGCGCTGAGCGACCTGCGCTCGGGCCTCGACATCGTGGCGCTGCAACGCGCCCGGCCACGCCTGCCCTCGGTGGGCATCGGCCCCGTGATGAAGGGCGTGGCGCGCCTGTTCCGCGGACGCGGCGCGGGCCGCGACGACCCGCCGCCGGCCGCGCTGCTCGCCGAGCTGGACGGCGCGCTCGCCGGCGTGCTCGAAGGCGCGGACGCCGATGCGCGCGCAGCCACCACCGCGCTCGTCGGCCTGCGCCGAACCCTGTTTCCCGCCGCGCCCGCGGCGCTTTCCACCGGAGTCTCCGCATGATCGGCGAAGCCAGTTTCTACGGCCTCTACGTGCCCTGGCTGATGCTGCTGTGCGGCATCACGCTCGGCGTGCAATGGCTGGTCCACCGAGCGCTCGGCGCCCTCGGCGTCTACCGCTGGGTGTGGCATCCGGCTCTGTTCGACACCGCCCTCTACGTGCTGCTGCTGTACGTCGTCAGCCGCGTCGCGTCCTTCCTGCAATCGCACTAAAGAACCTATGAACGAATCCCGCACACCCGCTCGGCTCGCCAAAACGCGCCCGCTCCGCGTTGCAAATGCTCGCCGTAGCCCGAGCTACGGCTGCGCTTTGCGCCTTGATCGGCCACGTTTTGGCGAGCCGCTCGGGCGCGCCGGACTCATTCACAGGTTCTGACCCCATGTCCTCCGAACTCCTCGCCCCCGGCCGCTGGCCCATGCGCCTCGCGCGCCTGCTCGTCACCCTCGCGGTGGTGGCCGCCGCCATCGGTGCCGGCCTGCGCCTGTGGGACCACTACGAGCTCGAGCCCTGGACGCGCGACGGCCGCGTGCGGGCCAACGTGGTGCAGATCGCGCCCGACGTCTCCGGCCTGGTCACCGCCGTGCCCGTGCAGGACAACCAGCCGGTGGCCGCCGGCGCGCTGCTGTTCGAGGTGGACCGCGCGCGCTTCACGCTGGCGCAGCGCCAGGCCGAATCGGCGCTGGGGGCCGCCAAGGTGGCCCTCACGCAGGCGCAGCGCGAGAACGCGCGCAACACCGATCTCGGCAACCTGATCTCGCAGGAACTGCGCGAGCAGACGGCCACCCGCGTGGAGGCCGCGCAGGCCAACGTGGCGCAGGCCGCGGTGGCGCTGGACGCCGCCCGCCTCAACCTCGACCGCGCCCAGGTGCGCGCGCCCACCGCCGGCCTCGTCACCAACCTCGACATGCGCACCGGCAGCTACGCGCAGGCCGGCCGCCCCGCGCTGGCGCTGGTGGACGCCACCTCGTTCTACGTCGAGGGCTACTTCGAGGAGACCAAGCTGCCGCGCATCCACGTGGGTGACCGCGTGCGCGTGACGCCCATGGGCGGCGCGCGCCTGGACGGCACCGTCGAGAGCATCGCGGCGGGCATCGCCGACCGCGACCGCTCCACCGGCACCAACCTGCTGCCCAGCGTGAACCCCACCTTCAACTGGGTGCGCCTGGCCCAGCGCATCCCGGTGCGCGTGAAGCTCGACCCGCTGGCGGCCGGCACGCGGCTGGTGGCCGGCGAGACCGTCACCGTGCAGGTGGTGGCCGGCGCGCCCGCGCCGGCGCCGCACCCCGCCGCCGTCGCTTCGGGCACGCGGAGCTGATCATGCAATCCCTCGCCCTCCGCCTCGGCGCCCTCGCGCTCGCCGCCGCGCTCGCCGGCTGCGCGCTCCATCCCGTCGGTCCCGACTATCGCGTACCCGACGCGGCCATCGTCAACCGCCCCGGCGCCGCGGCGCCGTTCGCCCAGGCCCCCGCCTCGGCGGCCGCGGGCGTGGCGTCGCCCTTCGCCGACGCGCCGCTGCCGCCGCACTGGTGGCGGCTGTACCAGGATCCGCGCCTGGACGCGCTGATCGAGAAGGCGCTGGCCCGCAACACCGACGTGCGCGTGGCGCTGGCCAACCTCGAGAAGGCCGAGGCCGAGGACCAGGCCGTGCAGGGCGGCAGGAAGCCCGTGATCGCCGCCGACTTCGCGCCCGGCTTCGGACATGCCTCGGGCCTGACCTACCTCGCCCCGAACTACGTGCCGCCCAGCACCTGGCAGTACGAGGGCGGCGTGTCGCTGTCGTACCAGCTCGACCTGTTCGGCAAGCTGCGGCGCGCCATCGAGGCCTCGAAGGACGACACCGAGGCGGCCCAGGCGGCGCTCGATCTCGTGCGCGTCAGCGTGGCCGCCGGCACCGCGCGCGCCTACGCCGACGCCTGCGCCTCGGGCCTGCGCATCGCGAGCGCCGAGCGCTCCACCGACCTGCAGCAGCAGGCGCTGGACATCTCGGTTCGCCTCCAGAAGGCCGGCCGCGTGGGCATCACCGACGCCGCGCGTGCCCGCGGCCAGCTGCAGTCGCTCAAGGCCGCCATCCCGCCGCTGCAGGCGCGCCGCCAGGCCGCGCTGTACCGGCTCGCCACGCTCACCGGCGAGCTGCCGCAGGACTTCGACCACGACGTCGCCCAGTGCGCCACGCCGCCCCGCGTGGCCGGCGCGATTCCGGTCGGCGACGGCGCCGCGCTGCTCAAGCGCCGGCCCGACATCCGCCAGGCCGAGCGCCAGCTGGCCGCGGCCACCGCGACGATCGGCGTGGTCACGGCCGACCTCTACCCGCGCGTCTCGCTGGGCGTGCAGCTGGGCTCCGCCAGCCTGGGCAACGACTTCCTCGGCAAGGACAGCTTCAGCTACAACGTGGGCCCGCTGATCTCGTGGACCGTGCCCAACACCGGCGTCGTGCGGGCGCACATCGCGCAGGCGAACGCGGGCGCGCAGGGCGCGCTGGCGAAGTTCGACGGCACCGTGCTGGCCGCGCTGCGCGAGACGCAGACCGCGCTCGACGCCTACGCCCGCGAGCTCGACCGCCACGCCGCCCTGCAGGCCGCCCGCGACGAGAGCGCCACCGTGGCCGCGCAGGCGCGCCGCCTCTACCAGAGCGGCCGCACCGGCTACCTGGACGCCCTCGACGCCGAGCGCGGCCTGGCCGCCACCGAGGCCACGCTGGCCGCCTCGGACGCCGACCTGGCCGACGACCAGGTGGGGCTGTTCCTCGCGCTGGGCGGCGGCTGGGAGCCCGACACGAAAGCCACGCCCTGACGGCATCCGGTTTGCCCTGGACGAGCGCGCCGTCGACGGCGTGCCACAGGACTCCGCCATGCCGCCCGATCTCGAGAACCCCAGCGCCCACGAGCCCGCCCTGAGCCGCAACCACGCCGCCGGCGTGCCGCGCGAAACCGCCAGCCCGGCCGAGCGCGCGCTGGCCCCTGACGGCGACGCGCCGATGCAGAGCGCCAGCGCCACCGCCGACGACGGCACCTACGTGGGCCAAGCCGGAGGCTACATGGGCGGCCCCTTGCCGGCCGTGGAAAGCGGCCACGCGGAGGTCGACAAGGCCAACGTCCGCGGCGACGGCGCGTACGGCTTCCCCGCCGGCCCCGGCGTGGGCGTGCCCGGCGGCGAGCACCAGCCGGCGGCGCAGAAGCCCGACGTGGTCCCGAACCCGTATCCCGAACGCTGAACGTCGAACGCGGCGCGGAAAAGAAAACAGCCCGGACTCGAGTCCGGGCTGTGAAGCCGGCAGCCAGGGAGGAAAGAGGAAGGTGCGCTGCCGGAGGTATACCCCATCGAAGGTACCCCGACAGTAGAGCGCCGCCGCGTAACGGCCATATCGCCGGATTGCGTCAATCCGGACAAATGCAATTTCGTCACGCCGGCTTGCCCCGGGCGCAACGACGCCGCCACATCGTCGACACGCCTGAACGGCTGAATACACCTGGACCCGAAATCCAACCATACTGGACCTTGTGCGCCCGTTCACCGGAGGCGCGGGAGTTCGAGAGCGATGTTGAAAGGCAAATGGATGCGCCGCGCCGCCTGGGCGGTGACCGCGCTGGTGGTGCTGTGGGTCGTGACGTGGCTGGCCGTGCCGCCGCTGGTGCGCTGGCAGGCGCCGCCGCGGCTGTCGGCGATCCTGGGACGCGACGTCACGCTGGGCGCCGTCGATTTCCATCCGTGGTCGCTGGAGATCGTCGTGCACGACCTCGCCGTGGGCCCGGCCCCGGGCGCCAGCGCCCCGCCGCTGCTGCGCGTGGCCCGCGTGCGCGCCAACGTCGCCCTGTCGTCCATCGTGCGGCGGGCCCCGGTCATCGAGGCGATCGACATCGACCAGGCCCGCATCGCGCTCGCCCGCACGGCGCCGGGCCACTACGACATCGACGACCTGATCCGCCGCTTCACGCCCAAGCCCGACGCCGCGCCCTCGGAGCCGGCCCGCTTCGCGCTGTACAACCTGCGGGTGAGCGACCTGGGCCTGCGCTTCGACGACCGGCCCGAGGGCCACGTGCACGTCGTCGAGGCGCTGGACCTGACCCTGCCGTTCCTGTCGAACCTGCCCGCCAACGTGGACGTCACCGTGCAGCCGCATCTCGCGTTCCGCCTCAACGGCGCCAGGTTCGACAGCGCGGCCCAGGCCACGCCCTTCGCGGCCACCGACCACGCCACGCTCGAGCTGTCGCTGGCCGACCTCGACGTGCGCCCCTACCTGGGCTACCTGCCCGATTCGCTGCCGGTGCGCGTGGCCGGCGGCGCGTTGTCGGCCAACCTGTCGCTCGCGTTCACGCAGGCCGCCGGCAAGGCGCCCAGCGTCGCGCTGAAGGGGTGGGTGTCGGCGCGCGACGCCGCGCTGAACAACGCCTCCGGCGCGCCCCTGCTCGCGTGGAAGCAGGTGCGCGTGGGCCTCGCCGACGTGCAGCCGCTCGCGCGCAAGCTGGCCTTCGACGCGATCCGGCTGGACGGCGTGCAATGGCATCTCGATCGCGACGCCGACGGCAGCGTCGACGTGCTGCGCGGCGGCCCGGCCACGGTGGCGAAGGCCGCTCCGGCCGCGTCGGCCGCGAGCGCGCCGGACGCTTCGGCGGCCCCCTGGGAGGTTCGCGTGGGCGCCCTCGAGATCGCCGACAGCCAGATCCTGTGGAACGACGCCTCGACGAAGCCGGCCGCCGCGCTGCGCCTCGACGGCCTCACGCTGAAGGCCAAGGGCGTTCAATGGCCCGCGTCGGCGCCGGCCGCGTTCACGCTGGCCGCCAACGTCGCCACGCAGGCGGCCAGCGGCGCGGCGCCGTCGGCCTCGGCGCCCGCGCGCATCGCCTTCGACGGCAGCGCGAGCCCGCAGCAGGCGCAGGTCGACATCACGCTCACCGACCTGTCGCTGCAGACGCTGGCGCCCTACATCGCGCAGAGCCTCGTGCCGCGCGTCGACGGCCGCCTGGGCGCCAAGGCCTCGCTCGCCTGGTCGAACAAGGCCGACGCGCCCGCGCTGAAGATCGCCGTCGCGAGCGCCACGCTGGACGGCCTGCGCGTGCAGCCGAACGGCGCGGCGCCCGCCGCGGGCTGGGATCAGCTGGCCCTCACCGACCTGCAGCTGGACGTGCCCGCCCGCACGGTGACCATCGCCGGCGTCAAGCTGGCGCGCCCGAGCGTGCAGGTGACCCGCGACGCCGGCGGGCAGCTGGACGCCGCGCACTGGCTGCGCCCGAGCGCGCCCGCCACCGCGGCACCCGCCTCGCAACCCGCCGGGCCGCCGTGGCACGTGCAGGTGCGCAGCGCCACGCTGGACGACGGCCTGCTGCAGTTCGCCGACGCGTCGCTGCATCCCGGGCAGCAGCTGCCGCCGCTGCGCGCCGAACTGCGCCAGCTCCGGCTGGACGTGCAGGACTTCGCCTGGTTCGGCGACCATCCCGTGGCGCCCGCCAGGGTGACTCTCGACGCGCGCATCGGCCGGCCCGCGCTGGCCGGCAGCAAGGCGCCGCGCGGCGGCGAGCTGGGCTGGAAGGGCACGCTGGGCGCGAGCCCGCTGGCGGCCAACGGCAGCCTGCGCGTGGTGCGCTTCCCGGTGGCGCTCGTCACGCCCTGGGTGGCCGACCGGCTGCCGGTGAGCCTGCTGCGGGCCGAGGCCGGCTACACGGGGCATGTCGACCTGCGCTCGACGGCGTCCGGCCTCGCGGTGACGACCTCCGGCGACGCGTTGCTGGGCGACGTGCACCTGACGACGCTGGCCGCCGCGGCGCCGGCATCCGCCGCCTCGGCCGCCTCGACCACGGCGCCCGACGAGCTGCTGGCGTGGCAGTCGCTGTCGCTCAAGGGCCTGAAGTTCGCGATGAAGCCGAACGCGACGCCGCGGCTGGACGTGGCGCAGGTCGAGCTCGACGACCTGTTCGCGCGGGTGCTGGTCACCGAGCAGGGCCGGCTGAACCTGCAGGACATCGGCGCCCCGGCGCCGCCCGACGCGGCCGCGAGCGGCGCCGCCGCCGCGCCTCCCGCGCCGGCGGCCCCGGCGTCCGCGCCCGAACCGGCGGCTGCGGCGTCCGCGCCGCTGCCCATCGTGATCAACGTGGGCGGCATCCGCCTGGTCGACGGCCGCGTCGACTACACCGACCACTTCGTGCGGCCCAACTACAGCGCCTCGCTGACCGAGTTGAACGGATCGCTGGGCGCCTTCAGCTCCACGTCGCGCGACATGGCGCCGCTGCAGCTGCACGGCCGCGCCGCGGGCACCGCGATCCTGGACATCACCGGCCAGGTCAACCCGGTGGCGCGTCCGCTCGCGCTCGACATCGAGGCCAAGGCCACCGACCTCGAGCTCGCGCCGCTGTCGCCGTACGCCGGCAAGTACGCGGGCTACGCCATCGAGCGCGGCAAGCTGAGCATGGACGTGGCCTACAAGATCGCGGCCGACGGCCAGCTGGAGGCGCGCAACCAGGTGATCCTCAACCAGCTCACCTTCGGCGACGCCATCGCCTCGCCCAGCGCCACCAAGCTGCCGGTGCGCCTGGCCGTGGCGCTGCTGAAGGATCGCAACGGCGTCATCGACATCAACCTGCCGATCAGCGGCAGCGTCAACGACCCGCAGTTCAGCGTGGGCGGCATCGTGATCAAGCTGATCGTGAACCTGCTGGTGAAGGCGCTGACCTCGCCGTTCTCGCTGCTCTCGGGCGGCGGCGGCAGCGGGCCCGACCTGGGCATCATCGAGTTCCGGCCCGGCACCGCCACCATCACCGACGCCAGCGCCGCCGGCCTGGACAAGGTCGCGAGCGCGCTGGCCGATCGCCCCGCGCTGCAGACGACCATCACCGGCACGGCCGACGCGCAGTCGGAGAAGGCCGACGCGCAACGCGAGGCCATCGAGGCGCAGCTGCGCGCGATGGCCCGCGACGAGGCGCTGCGCTCCGGCGCGCCGGCCAGCGCCCCCGTGGCGCTCACGGCCGCGAGCCGCTCCGAGCTGCTCAAGACCCTCTACAAGCAGACCCGCCTGCCAGACAAGCCGCGCAACGTGCTGGGCATCGCCAAGGACCTGCCCGACGCCGAGATGGAGGCGTTGCTGCGCAAGAACGTCGTCGTCAACGACGAGACGATGCGCCAGCAGGCGCTGGCGCGCGCCCTCGCCGTGCGCGATGCGCTGGTGGCCAAGGGCATCTCCAGCGACCGCCTGTTCCTGGCCGCGCCGGCCCTGCATGCGCCCGGCGCCGACGCCGCCCCGTGGACGCCGCGCGCCACGCTCTCGCCGGCAATGCCCTGATGAACGCCGCCACGCGCTACGACCTCGTCACCCTCGTCCACATCAGCGCCGACATCGTGTTCGTCGCCGGCCTGCTCGCGGCCGCGCTGGTGCTGGCCGCGCTGAGCTTCCAGGCCGCGCCCACCCTCGCGAAGGAGCGGCGCCTCGTCGCAGGGCTGCGCCGCTGGCACCGCGTGGTGACGGCGCCGGCCCTGCTGCTGGCCTGGGCCTGCGGGGTCTGGCTGGCGCTGCAGGCGGGCTGGTTCCACAGCGGCTGGCTGCACGCCAAGCTCGTGCTGGTGCTCGCGCTGAGCGCTCTGCACGGCGTGCTCTCGGGCGCGCTGCGGCGCGCGGGCGGCCCCACGCCCTCCGTGCCCTCGCGCGCGTGGCGCGCGGCGCCCGCGCTCGCGCTGGGCGCGATCGTCGCCGCCGTCTGGCTGGCCCTGATCAAGCCGTTCTGAATTCGACGGAAGCGGCCGCCCGGCGCGCGTGCGCGGGGCGGCCTTCCTCGAGCGAGAGGACGTCAGCGATCAGTTGCGATCGGCCTTCGGGGCCAGCGCCGGCGTCGTGTCGGCCGGCGCGGCGGCCGTCGCGCCGGTGGACTCCGTGTTGCTGGTATCGGCGGCCGCGGGCATCGTCGTGGTCGTCGTGTCGGCCGGGGTGTCGGCTTGCGCCACGGTGGTCGTCGTGGTGGTGGTCGTGCTCTGCGCCACCGGCACCATCTGGTCGTGCTTGATCAGCAACAGGTGGGCCGCGGGATCGCTCTCGGGCGAGTTGCCCTGGTCGCGGAAGAAGTAGATGTGGTTGCCGGGGCCCTCGGCGCTGACGTCCACCTGCTGCTGCGGCGTGGGCACTGGATCGACCGTGTCGGTGGATTGGGCGACGGCCAGGCCGAGCGAGGCCAGCAGGGCGGAGGCCGCGGCGGTGACGGCGAGCTTCTTGTTGAGGTGACGCATGGAAAACTCCTTGGGGTATGGGGTGCGAGCGCTTCGATGTGCGAAGCGGGAATAGGCCCACTACAGGCAACGCCTGTGCCCTGCCGAGCGTTCCCCTTGTCGGACATGGCCTCGTCCTGCCCTCTCCCGCTGCGCCACGAGACCGGGGCTGGCGGCCACGGCGCCGTCAAGTTGAGTAGGGAAATGCCGATATCGAGGCGCGAACCGGCCATTCCGGCTCGCCCTGATCGACATCCCGTCCCGGAGCAGACCCTTGAAACTCAACAACCTGCGAATCGGCCTTCGCCTCGGCGGCGGCTTTGGCGTCATCCTCGCGCTGCTGGTCGTCATCGTGGCGATCGGCACCTGGCATCTCGAGAACGTTGCCAGCGCGACGCGCCAGATGATGGCCGCGCCGTTGGCCAAGGAACGACTGGCGGATGAATGGTTCCGCAGCGTCGCGGTCGGCGTCGTGCGCGGCCGCGCGATCGCCAAGAGCTCCGACGCGAGCCTCGAGGCGCTGTTCGGCGACGAGGTCAAGGCGTCAACGGCCCGGGGCACCGAGATCGGCAAGGCGCTCGGCGCGCTCCCGATGAATGCCGGCGAGCAGAAGCTGCTCGACGACATCGCCACCAGGCGCAAGGCGTACATCGGGTACCGCGACGCGATGATGACCGCCAAGCGCGCGGGCCAGGCCGAGGATGCGAGCCGGATGCACGACGAGCAGTTCCTGCCCGCCGCGAAGGAGTACGTCGCCGCGCTGCAGGCGTTCCTGGATCGCCAGCACGAAGAGATCGACGTGGCCGCGAAGGAAGTCGACGCCACGGCCGCCGCCGCGCGCTGGCAGGTGGTCACGATCGGCGGCGTCGCGCTGCTGTTCGGCGCACTGTTCGCATGGGCGCTGACGCGCTCGATCACGCGGCCGATCGCCGACGCGGTGGGCGCGGCCGATGCGGTGGCGCAGGGCGACCTGTCGCGCCAGGTCGTGGTCGACGGCGGCGACGAGATGGCCCGCCTGATGCGCTCGCTCGGCACCATGACCTCCAACCTGCGCACCCTGGTCAGCCAGGTGCGCAGCTCCACGGACAGCATCGGCACGGCGAGCAGCGAGATCGCGACGGGCAACCAGGACCTGTCGACGCGCACCGAGGAGGCCGCGTCCAGCCTGCAGGAAACGGCCTCGTCGATGGCGCAGCTGACGGGCACGGTGCGCCAGTCCGCCGATGCCGCCAGCCAGGCGAACCAGCTCGCGTCCTCGGCCGCCGAGGTCGCGGCGCGCGGCGGCGCGGTCGTGTCGCAGGTGGTCTCGACGATGGACGAGATCAACGCGTCGTCCAGGAAGATCGCCGACATCATCGGCGTGATCGACGGCATCGCGTTCCAGACCAACATCCTGGCGCTGAACGCCGCGGTGGAGGCCGCGCGCGCCGGCGAGCAGGGCCGCGGATTCGCGGTCGTCGCCACCGAGGTGCGCAGCCTGGCGCAACGCAGCGCCGAGGCGGCCAAGGAGATCAAGGCGCTCATCGGCGCCTCGGTGGACCGCGTCGAGAACGGCTCGCGCCTGGTCTCGACGGCGGGCGCGACGATGAGCGAGATCGTGGGCTCGGTCCAGCGCGTCTCCGACATCATCGCCGAGATCACCGCCGGCGCTTCCGAGCAGAGCGACGGCATCGGCCAGGTCAACGTGGCGGTGGGCCACCTCGACCAGATGACCCAGCAGAACGCGGCGCTGGTGGAGCAATCGGCCGCCGCGGCGCAGAGCCTGCGCGAGCAGGCCGCGCGACTCTCGCAGGTGGTCGGCAGCTTCCGGCTCTGAGGGCGGGCTCAGGGCAGGTCGACGATCTCGACCCAGTTCGGGTTCTTGCCGACGGCCAGGCGCTTCGGCGCGCCGAGCGCGCCGCTGCCGGCGTCGATCGCGTGCAGCGACACGGCGTTGGAATCCTGCCCCGCGGCGATCAGGAACGCGCCGCTCGGATCGATCGCGAAGCCGCGCGGCGTCTTCTCGGTGGGCGTCTGCCCGAGCGGTTGCAGCAGCCCGCTGACGGGGTCGACGCGGAAGGTCGAGATCGTGCTCGAGCTGCGCTCCGACGCATACAGGAAGCGGCCGTCCGGCGACAGGTGCAGGTCGGCGGCCCAGGGCTTGCCGCCGAAGCCCGCGGGCAGCGTGGTGGTGCGCTGAAGTTCGCGCAACGCGCCGCGCTGCGCGTCCCACGCGTAGACGCCGAGGGAGGCGTCGACCTCCCCGAGCAGGTAGACGAAGCGCTGCGCCCTGTCCCAGACGAAATGGCGCGGGCCCGACTTGGGCGGCGCCGCGAGCAGCGGGGGATCGTTCGCCGCGAGCTTGCCGGTCTGCGCGTCGAAGCGCCAGATCGACACGTTGTCCCCGCCGAGGCTGGTGGCCAGCACGAAGCGGTTGGCCGCGTCCGCGTGGATCGCATGCGCGTTCGGCGCGGTGTCGATCAGCTGGCGCACCGCGCCCACCACCCCGTCCTTGCCGATCTCGTTGACCGTGATCTTGGCGCCGCCGTACGAGGCTGCGAAGAGCCAGCGGCCGCTGCGGTCGGTGTCGATGTTGGCCATGCTGTCGGCCAGCGACGACTCGCCCAGCCGCGTCAGGCGGCCGTCGGCGGGCGCGATGGCGAAGCTCACCACGCGATAGGGCTGCGAGCGCAGCGCGGCGTACAGGAAGCGGCGGTCGGGGCTCACCGCGAGCGGCATCGCAGAGCCGCCCGCCTTCACCGTGTCCAGCGGCTCCAGCGTGCCCTTGGCCTTGTCGAGCTTCAGGATGGATATCTCCTGGCTGTCGGCGTTGGAGACATAGACGACGGTCGTCGCGTTCGCGCCGCCGGCCGCGGCGAGCAGCAGCGTGGCCAGGCGTGTCGCGAGCCTGCGGTGCAGGAGGGTGGCGTGCGTCATGGTTTCCTGTCTTGGAGCGAGGGTCAGGCGGGGACGTCGTGGAACTCGATGCGCTGGATCTTGCCGACGACCACGGCGTAGGACACGACCGTGACGAGCGCGTTGAGGCCGACGAACACGAGCGCGAGATTGAACGAGCCGGTGCTCTCGACGATATAGCCGATGACGACGGGCGTGACGATGCCGGCGGCGTTGCCGAACATGTTGAAGATGCTGCCGGCCAGGCCCACCACCTCGCGCGGCGCGGTGTCCGCGACCACGGCCCAGCCGAGCGAGCCGACACCCTTGCCGAAGAACGCGAGCGCCATCAGGCCCACCACCAGCCACTCGCTGTCCACGTAGTTGCACACGATGAGGCTGACCGACAGCAGCATGCCGCCGATGATGGGCAGCTTGCGCGCCGCGGTGAGCGACCAGCCGGCCTTGAGCAGCGCATCGGAGAGCAGTCCGCCGAGCACGCCGCCTGCGAAGCCGCACAGCGCGGGCAGCGAGGCCATGAAGCCGGCCTTGAGGATGGACATGTGGCGCTGCTGCACGAGATAGACCGGGAACCAGGTCAGGAAGAAATACGTCAGCACGTTGATCGAGAACTGCCCGACGTAGACCCCCAGCAGCATGCGGTTCGACAGCAGCCGCTTCATGTAGAACGCCGTGCGCCCCTCTCCTATCGTGCGCGATTGCAAGGGCCTCGCTCCCGCCGCCTCGCCCATGTCGATCAGCCCGCCGCCGTCGGCGATGTGCCGCAGTTCGGCGCGGCTGACCGACGGGTGCCTGGCGGGGCTGCGCATGAAGCGCACCCAGACGAGCGCGAACACGATCCCCACGCCGCCCATGGCGACGTAGACCGCGCGCCAGCCGAACCAGTGCGTGATGGCCGCCATCAGCGGCGTGAACGCCATGGCCGCGAAGTACTGCGCGGCGTTGAAGATGGCGGACGCCGTGCCGCGCTCGGCGGTCGGGAACCAGCTCGCCACGATCTTCGCGTTGGCGGGAAAGGCCGGCGACTCCGCGAGCCCGACGGCGAAACGCAGCACGAACAGCGTCGTCACCGCGGTGAGGCTGCCGGAGATCAGCGCGCCCCAGCCCGAGCCGGCCTGCATCAGCGTGAACAGCGACCACGCGAAGATGCTGCACGCATAGACGCGCCGCGGCCCGAAGCGATCGAGCAGCCAGCCCCCGGGAATCTGGGCCAGCACGTAGGCCCAGCTGAACGCCGAGAACAGGTAGCCCATCTGCACGGCGCCGAAGCCGTATTCGGCGCGCATCGCCGGCCCGGTGACCGACAGCGTCGCGCGGTCGGCATAGTTCAGCGTCGTGATGAGGAAGATCATCGCGAGCACGACGTAGCGCACCCGCGTCGCCGGGTTCACGGCGTCTCGCGGGTGCGTCGACGTGGCCGCGGCAGGCGACGAAGCGACCTCCGTCATGGCATTCCTCCGTGCGCCGAGCGGACAAGGATCGCCTTTCGCTCACCGGATGACAGCCCGATGCGCGTGCCGGCGACGCGGCACGCGTGCCGCCTTTGCGTAGCGTTGGATGTGATGCGAGTCATATGTTGTCTGATGTCTTTGACAACTATCGCTGAGGCTGCACTTGCGAGAAATAGGCGTATTCCCCTGCGGAGACGTCGCCCTCGATCCAAATTAGATCACCAGCTAATTTGTACGACGTCCTATAACAAAGCACAAGAACAGACGGCAACGATCCGCTGAGATGTCGCTCAGCGGCTGACCAGCTTCTGGGCCTCGGCGGAATAACGGCCGCCCTGCACGGTCAGCTTCGAGACGCCATCGCGGATCTGCGCCAGGTCCTCGGCCGTCAGTTCGACGGACGCGGCACCCAGGTTCTCCTCCAGCCGATGGAGCTTCGTGGTGCCCGGGATCGGGACGATCCAGGGCTTCTGCGCCAGCAGCCAGGCCAGGGCGATGCGTGCCGGCGTCGTCTGCTTGCGCGCTGCGACCTGGCCGATCAGGTCGACGAAGACCTGGTTGGCGCTTCGTGCCTCGGCGCTGAAGCGCGGCACGGTGCTGCGGAAGTCGTCGCTGGCGAAGGACGTGTCCGGGTCGATGGCGCCGGTCAGGAAGCCCTTGCCGAGCGGCGCGAACGGGACGAGGCCGATGCCGAGTTCCTCGAGCGCGGGGATGATCTCCTGCTCGGGTTCGCGCCACCACAGCGAATATTCGCTTTGCAGCGCGGACACGGGCTGCACCGCGTGCGCGCGGCGGATCATCTCGACGCCCGCCTCCGACAGCCCGAAGTGCCTGACCTTGCCTTGCGCGATGAGATCCTTCACCGCGCCCGCGACGTCCTCGATCGGCACGTCCGGATCGACACGGTGCTGGTAGAGCAGGTCGATGCGGTCCGTCCGCAGTCGCTTGAGGGAGGCCTCGGCAGCCTGGCGGATGCTTTCGGGCCGGCTGTCCAGCCCCTGCGAGATCAGGCCGCCGCGGAAGCCGAACTTGGTCGCGATCACGACCTTGTCCCGGAAGGGCTGCGTGGCCTCGCCGACGATGTCCTCGTTCGTGAACGGCCCGTAGACTTCGGCGGTGTCGAAGAACGTGACGCCGCGCTCGAACGCCGCGCGGATCATCGCGACCGCGTGGCCGCGCTCGGTCTTCGCGCCGTCCATGTGGCTCAGCCCCATGCACCCGTATCCGATTGCCGAGACTTCGAGGCCTTGATTGCCGAGCTTGCGCATCTGCATGGTGATCTCCTTGTGGACGCGGACGCGGCTCAGTACACCTGCTTCGTGGGACGGAACAGGATCTCGTTGACATCCATGTCGTCGGGCTGGCTCATGGCGAATGCGACGCAGCGCGCGAAGGAGTCGGCGGGAATGGCCGTGGCGTCGTAGAACGCCTGCATGCCCTGGGCGATGTCCTGTTCCGTCGCGCTCGCGGGCAGCTCGGTGTCCACGGCGCCGGGCGAGATCACCGTCGTGCGGATGTTCCAGGGCTTGACCTCCTGGCGCAGCCCTTCCGAGAGCGCGCGCACGGCGTGCTTCGTGGCCGCGTAGACCGCGCCGTTGGGCGAGACCTTGTGTCCGGCAACGGACGACACGTTGACGATGTGCCCCGACTTCTGCGCCTGCATGTGCGGCAGCGCGGCGGCGATGCCGAACAGCACGCCCTTCAGGTTGACGTCGACCATGCGCTCCCAGTCGTCGACCTTCAGGCGCTCCAGCGGGGACTGGGGCATCAGTCCCGCGTTGTTGACGAGCACGTCGACTCGTCCGAAGGCCGCGACCGCCGCGTCGACCAGCCGCTTGACCTGCGCCTTGTCGGTGACGTCGGTCTCGACCGCGATGGCCTGGCCGCCCTTGGCCTTCAGTTCCTCGACCAGCGACTGCAGGCGATCCATGCGCCGTGCTCCGAGCGCGAGGCGGGCGCCCTGCACCGCCAGATGCCGCGCCGTGGCCTCGCCGAGTCCGCTGCTGGCGCCGGTGATGACGACGACCTTGCCATCGATGTTGGTGCTCATGAGGTGCTTTCGAAACTGTTTGGAGTGAGTCGATGGTAGGACTCGCATAGGCAAATGGGTAGCCATCAATGGGTTGATGCACCAGCAAATCAAATTGGATAATCCGGTGGTCGGAGAAAGGCAACCATGGCCATCAACCAACTGCGATCCATCGAGACGTTCCTGAAGGCCGTCGAGCACGGCAGCCTGCGCGGCGCGGCGGCCGCGCAGGGCGTCACGCCCCAGGCGGCGAGCCATGCGCTGGCCCAGCTCGAGGAGCAGCTCGGCGTCCGGCTCCTGCACCGCACGACCCGCCACATCGCGCTGACGCAGGAAGGCAAGCAGTTCCTGGAGGCGACGCAGCCCGTGCTGGCCGCGCTCGACCGGGCGGTGGAGCGGGTGCGCACGGCCAAGGACGAGATCGCCGGGCCGCTGGCCATCGTCGGCCCCCGCACCATCTTCCTGCCGGTCCTGTGGCCGTTGGTGGACGAGTTCTGCCGGCGCCATCCGGCCGTGCAGCCGGACATCAACCTCGACGACAGGCTCGCGAACTGGGTCACCGATCGCGTGGATGTCGGCTTCCGCATCGCTCGCGTGCCCGAGGACGGGCTGATCGTCCGCAAGCTGTTTCCGTTGCAGCTGATCAACTGCGCGTCGCCCGCCTATCTCGCGGCGCACGGCGCGCCGAAGTCCCTCGACGACCTGGTCTTTCACCGGTGCAGCGTCTTCCGCCACGGCGGCAACGGTCGCGCGCTGCCCTGGTACGCCAAGGTCGATGGCCAGATCGTGAGCCGGGACATCCCGCCCGCGATATCGACCAACATCGCGGAGCTCGAGGTCGAGGCGTGCCTGGCGGGCCAGGTCGTCGCGCAATTGACCTGCGTGTCCGCGGCGGAGCACATCCGATCGGGCCGACTCGTGCCGGTGCTGACCCGGCACGCGACCGACGATGTCGGGATCTACCTGTACTACGGCAGCCGCAGCGCGCAGCCGGCCCGCGTGCGCGCGTTCATCGACCTCGCGATCGAGAAGCTCGACGGAGGCGCCGGCTATGTGCTCGGCGCCAAGGAGCTTGCCGCGGCGGAGGCCAAGGGCGTCAAGGCGTTTTCGAGGCGGCCGCGTGCAGGGGGGCGACGCCAGACAGGCATGAACGTCAGGAGCGGCTCGATCGTCCGCACCAAGCCGCGAAATTCCCTGCGCCGGCGTCCATGGGCGTCCTCGTTGTCGCTCCATTCGGCACTTGCTGTGGATCAAGCTCGACAGAGATCTCCCGAGGCACCATTCGGATTCGCAGAGTCCGCGCCGCTCGCCCAAAGCCCGCAGCGGCCGGCCATCCAACGATCCTACGAATCCACACTCATGCATCTCGACAACTCCACCCGCAAGGCCTTCCTGATCGGCGGGGGCATCGGCAGCCTGGCCGCCGCGGCGTTCATGATCCGCGACGGCGGCCTTCTCGGGAGGCATATCACGGTCTTCGAATCGCTGCCCGTCACGGGCGGCAGCCTGGACGGTGGCGGCGATGCACAACGCGGCTACACCCTGCGCGGCGGCCGCATGTTGACCACCGACAACTACGAGTGCACCTGGGATCTGTTCAAGACCATTCCTTCGCTCGAGCATCCGGGCCAGACGGTCTACGACGAGACGATCGAGTTCAACGAGCGAAACCCGTCACATTCGCGGGCACGAATCGTCGACCGCAACCGCGCGCGCATCGACGTGACGTCAATGGGCTTCACCCTCGAGGACCGGCTGGAACTGCTCAAGCTGGCAGAGGCCGACGATGCGGCCCTCGGAGCCAGTCTGATCACAGACTGGCTGTCGCCCCGGTTCTTCGAGACGAACTTCTGGGTCATGTGGGCGACGACCTTCGCATTCCAGCCATGGCACAGTGCCCTCGAGTTCAGGCGTTACCTGCATCGCTTCATGAAGGAGTTCTCGCGCATCGAGACGCTGGCCGGCGTCAAGCGCACCGTCTACAACCAGTACGACTCGCTCGTGCGCCCGCTGGTCGCATGGCTGCAAGCCCAAGGCGTGCAATTCGAGGCCGACACGCCCGTCACGGACCTCGACTTCGACTCTCGCGACGGCCAGCACACGGTGACAGGTCTGCACGTCGAATGCGACGGCCTGGCGCGCGTCGTTCCGGTCGAGGCGGGCGATCTCGTGTTCTTCACCAATGCATCGATGACCGACGCCTCCAGCTTCGGCTCGATGACCAGCGCGCCACCCCGACTCACGAAGAAGGAAAGCGGCGGCTGGGCGTTGTGGGAGCGGATTGCTGCCGGAAGGCCGGGATTCGGCAGGCCGGCGGCCTTCAATTCGAGCATCGCGGAATCCTGGTGGGAGTCGTTCACGGTCACGCTCAAGGATCCGGTCTTCTTCGAGAAGATGGAGCACTTCAGCGGCAATCGCGCGGGCACCGGCGGCCTCGTCACCTTCAAGGACGCGAGTTGGTTGATGTCCGTGGTGCTCGCGTTCCAGCCGCATTTCGCCGGACAGCCCGAGGACGTGCGGGTATTCTGGGGCTACGCCTTGCATCCCGATCGCGTGGGGGATTTCGTGCCGAAGCCGATGGCGGAGTGCACGGGCCAGGAGATCCTGCGCGAGTTGTGCGGCCACCTCAACTTCGACTACGACGCAACCTTCGCGAACGCGAACTGCATCCCCTGCCGCATGCCCTACATCACAAGCATGTTCATGCCGCGTGCCGCAGGTGACCGTCCGGACGTCGTGCCGAAGGCCTCGACCAACCTCGCGTTCGTCAGCCAATTCGCCGAGTTGCCGGAGGACGTGGTCTTCACTGTCGAGTACTCGGTACGCGCCGCACAGACCGCGGTGTACCGGTTGCTCGGCGTCGATCGACCCGTGCCGCCAGTCACGCCCCACGACCACTCGTTCAAGGTGATGCTTGACGCACTGACCAAGGCTCTTGCTTGAGGGCTGACCGATTGCTCACTGCGGACGTGCATCCCGACGCTCCGCTGTTCAATGTGGCGGTCAACTGAACCGGACACCTCTCGTCCAGGGATGCGCAAGTCGGTGGTGAGAAATTCCCTCGCCGATGGCCGTGCAACGCGTGATGGACGACAGCGAGTACGTCTTGACCGAAAAAGAACTTCGCCCGGGGAAACGCGTCGTCCGTCCGCCTCGAGGATAGCGGTTCCGAGGCTCGCCTTCGATGTCCCCCTGCCCCTGCTCGCGCCCGGTGTACCAACATGGGACGTCCCGATGTTCCACCGGCCCGGCACATTGCTGCATTGAGGCAAAAGCCGTCAGGTCATTGACGCGCGTCAATCCGAACATCTCGTCGCCGCCTAGCCTGCGACATCCGCAACTCGATGAGGTAACCCCATGCTCCGGACTTCCTGGCTGGCCGCCGCGCTCACGCTCTTCACGGCCGCGACCCAGGCCGCGTCAGACCCGGCCGATCCGGCCATGCTCAAGCTCGCGAGCAGGAGCGGATGCCTGACGTGCCACCACATCGAGCCGACGTCGCGCAAGCCCGACGAGCCGCTGCCCATCGGGCCAGCGTGGTCGGAAGTCGCGGCACGCTACGACCACGTCCCGGGTGCAGCGGAGCAACTCTCGCGTACCGTCATGGCTGGCTCGAGTCCCTATGCCAGCCATTGGAAAGGAAAGATCAGCGGCCTCGCGATGCCGCCCAACGCGGTCGCCATCACGGAGACGGATGCGCGCGGCCTGATCGCGTGGATCCTGGCCCTCCCGAAGCCGGCCGCGGCAGCGCCGGCACAGGCGCCGGCGAAACCTTGAATCCTGCGCTTCCGGCGCGTGCAACTGCTCGCCGCAATCGAGCAGCACCGAACTCTTGCGGAGTGCCGCAAAGATGGCGGCCGATCGAGCGCAGCGCTCGAGATCGTCGCCACGCGCCGCAGTCGAGGCCGGACGCTTGATCCTTGTCAAACGGATCCGCGACGGTGGGCCTAGGGTCCGGCATGCGAGCGATCGACATCCTCCCAGCTCGCATTCGACGGAGTCATCGAGATGAAACTGACCTTTCTCGGCGCCACCGGCACCGTGACCGGATCGAAGTACCTGGTCGAACATGGCGATCGCCGTGTGTTGATCGACTGCGGCCTGTTCCAGGGCTTGAAGAACCTGCGACTGCGCAACTGGGCGCCGTTGCCCGTCGATCCGGCATCGATCGATGCGGTCGTGCTCACCCACGCGCACATCGACCACAGTGGCTATGTGCCGCGGCTCATCGAGCAGGGCTTCCGCGGTCGCGTGCATGCGACGCCTGCGACGACCTCGCTGTGCACGTTGCTCCTTCCCGACTCCGGACACCTCCAGGAAGAGGACGCCCGGTTCGCCAACCGACATGGCTTCAGCAAGCACACCCCCGCGCTGCCGCTGTACACCGAGGCCGACGCGCGGCGCGCGCTGGAGCATTTCGAATCGCATGAATTCGGCATCTCGTTCGCGCCGGTACCGGGGCTGCATGTCCACTTCAATCCGGCCGGCCACATCCTGGGCGCCGCGAGCGCGCTGGTGCGAACGGAGGCCGGCAGCATCCTGTTCTCGGGCGACCTGGGTCGCAGCGACGACCTGTTGATGCGAGCACCCAAGCCATCGGAGCCGGCGGACATCGTGCTCATCGAATCCACGTACGGGAACAGGCTGCATGCCGGCGTCGATGTGCTGTCCGCCCTGGCGGGCGTCATCAGCCGGACGGCAGCGCGCGGCGGGATGGTCGTGGTCCCGGCCTTCGCTGTCGGCCGCGCCCAGGAACTGCTGTACGCGATCCGGCTGCTCAAGGACGCCGGGCGCATCCCGGACCTGCCCGTCTTCCTGAACAGCCCGATGGCGGAGGACGTCACGACCCTGTTCACGCAGCATCCCGAGCTGCATCGCCTCGATGCCAGTGCCTGCGCGGCGATGTGCCGCGGCGTACGCTTCGTCAACACGGAGACCGAGTCGAGGTCGCTCAACGATCTCCACTACCCCGCCATCATCATCTCGGCGAGCGGCATGGCCATGGGCGGGCGCGTGGTGCACCACCTGGCGGCCTACGCCCCCGACCCACGCAACGCCATCGTGTTCGCCGGCTACCAGGCGATGGGCACGCGGGGCGCCGCGATGGTCGCGGGCGCCAGCCAGATCCGTGTCCACGGGCAATGGATACCTGTGCGCACCGAAGTCGTGAACATCGAGGGCCTGTCCGCGCATGCCGACCGCGACGAACTGCTCGCATGGCTTGCCGCGCTGCCGACGCCGCCGAAGCACGTCTACGTGACACACGGCGAACCCGAGGCCGCGGATTCGCTTCGGCAGGCCATTTCGGAGCAACAGGGGTGGCCTTGCACCGTGCCCGAATACATGGAGTCGGTCGACCTGCACGACTGATCGCCGCGCCGCGCCCGATGCCCGCGCTCCTGCACCATCCATCGTCCCCCAGCTGAGCTCACACCGTCCAGGCCATGGCCGTCAACCTCTCCGACTCGCAAACGCCCTTGAAGCGCGACATCTCCGATCCCGTGATTGCCGTCTGTGAGACTCACGAGGCGGCCCAGGCCATCGTCGAGACGTTGCATCGCGCGGGGTGGGACATGGCCAAGGTCTCGCTGAACTGATCGCCATCGTCCATCCGGATTTCAGGGCGGGACTTGCGAGCCGGGTGAAGCGTCTCGCCGGCCTCCAGGCGCTCGGCGGCCCGACCGGGCGCAGCGCGAGGTCCCGGGCCGAGCGGTCAGCCGGCCTCCGCCCCGCTTTCCCGCACCAGCAGCACGGGCACCGGCGCCGTGCGCAGGATCTGCTCTGCATCGCTGCCCAGGAGCATCCGCCGCAGCCCGCGGCGTCCGTGGCTGCCCAGCACGATCAGCGAGGCCTGCCATTCGTTCGCGGTGTCCGCCACCTGTTCGCAGAGACGCTTCCCGTTGTGCTCCAGCAGTTGTTCATCGACCGGGATGCCCGCGGCCTTCACGCTTGCCGCCGCATCCGACAGCAGTTCCTGCCCGGCGTCGCGCGCGACGTTGTAGATGTCGTCGCCACCCAGCAGAGCCGCCTCCGAGCCGATCCCCAGCAGCGGCCGCTCGAACACGTGCATCAGCTTGATGCGGGCATTGGTCAGCTTCGCGACCGCGATGGCCTCGCGGATGCCCCTCTTCGACGTGGCGCTGCCATCGATCGGCACCAGGATTCTCTCGAACATGTCTCGACTCCTCACGCTGCGGATCGGCAGCGGCAGCGCATAGTCTGTTCGCGTGCGCGCCTGCCCCATTGATCGAGGTCAAGCGGCCGACGGGCCGTCGCGAGGAGCCCGGAACTTCACGCACCGCAAGAGTCGCGCGGCTGCCATGGCAACAATGGACCCGTTAACCAGCGCGGCGACATCACCCACTCCATGACCACTGCGACCAGCGCCGCTCGTGCGCAGGTGCAGGGCGACAAGCCGCCTGCGCCGGACGCGCCGCCAACCGCGCGCGACTCTGGCCCGATTCCCTCGCGTGGAAAGCAGACGCGACGCGCATGCCCGCACGCCAGCACCACGAGTACCTGCGCGACCTGTACCTGCACAACGACCTGGCCGAGGGTCGCTATCTCGCGGCGGGCAGGCCCGTCGCGCGCTGTCATCGCCCACCCCGGCGTCACGATCGCACAGGGCTTCCCGCACGCTCCGGAAAGAGCATCCATCGCGAACGACATGATCCAGATCAAGACGATCGCATCGCCAATGACTATCCTTCACGACATTCGCCATCCATCTCCCAAGAAGGCCTCCATGACCTCTCGCCGTTCGTTCATCCAGATCCTGCCACTCGCAGGCGCGCTCGCCCTTTGCGCCAAGAGCGCGCTGGCGGCCGACCCCGCCGCCGTCGATCCGAAGGATCCGCAGGCCGCCGCGCTCGGCTACGCGGCCGACGCCAGCAAGGTCGACAAGGCCAAGTTTCCGAAGTACGCGGCAGGACAAAGCTGCGGCGGCTGCCAGCTCTACCAGGGCAAAGCGGGCGACGCCACGGGTGCATGCGCGATCTTCGCCGGCAAGAAGGTCTCGGCAAACGGCTGGTGCAGCGCCTACACGAAGAAGGCCTGATCGAAGCCGAGTTTCGTCCACCCCCGGGCGCGCGGCAGAGCCCGGGCGAACTGCCACCGTCCGAGCGGCGGCAGGCACTTGTTCGTCGGTGCGGCGCAACGCCGCATCGAGCGTGATCCCGCTGTCGGCCATCGACTCACCGGGCACTTCTGCAACTGGCTCCAGCGACGGGAGTGCGAACGACCGCCAGGCCTGTGCCTTGATCTGGCGCAAGCACCCGCCGCTTCGGTCGTCGAACAATCACGACCCATGACCTCTGTCAAAGCCATCGTTCCCGAGCCCGTGCGGTGCCACGTCGAGCGCGCCTCGCATGCGACCGCCTGTTCGAACTGCAACCTGCGGGGACTCTGCCTGCCCGTCGGACTCTCACCCGACGACCTCGAGCGACTCGACACGCTGGTGACGACCCGGCGCAAGGTGCATCGCGGCGAGACCCTGTTCCGACGCGGCGAGTCGTTCGCGTCGATCTACGCCGTGCGAAGCGGCTTCTTCAAGACCACCGTGTCGAGCGAGGACGGCCGCGACCAGGTGACCGGCTTCCAGATGACGGGCGAGTTGCTCGGCCTGGACGGCATTGGCGACTCCACGCACAGCTGCGACGCCGTCGCGCTCGAGGACTCGCAGGTCTGCGTCATCCCGTTCGGCAGGCTCGAGGAACTCGCTCAGGAATTCGCCGGGCTGCAGCGCGAATTCCACCGCGTCATGAGTCGCGAGATCGTGCGCGACCACGGCGTGATGCTGCTGCTCAGCAGCATGACGGCGGAGGAGCGCGTCGCTGCCTTCCTCCTGAATCTCGCCAGCCGGCTGGAGGCACGCGGCTTCTCCCCGTCGGCGTTCGTCCTGCGCATGACGCGCGCGGAGATCGGAGCCTATCTCGGGCTCAAGCTCGAGACCGTCAGCCGCGCGTTCTCGAAGCTCCACGAGGACGGCGTGCTCGGCGTGCGCCAGCGCGAAGTTCGCATCGTCGATCCCGCGGCCTTGCGCCGGCTGGTTTCCGACGAGGCCCGCTGAGGGCGGCCATCGGCCGCGCGGCGATGACAATCCTTCCAGCTTCGCCTCGCGCGCTCCGGAGATGACCGACGTCGCCCAGTGTTCGCTACGCATCGGCGGCATGCATTGCGCGGCCTGCGCCGACATCGTCGAAGGCACCCTGCGCCGCCAGCTCGGCGTGGTCGACGCGCGCGTCAGCGCCGCGGCCCAGTGCGCCTCGGTGCGCTGGGATCCCGCCGTCACCGACGCCTCGGCGTTGCTCAAGACGATTCGCGACGCCGGCTACGAGGCGACGCCGGACACCGCCGCCGAGGCGCGCGCGGTACGCGCGCAGGAATCCCGCCTCGCGTTGTGGCGGCTGTTCGTGGCGTCCTTCTGCGCGATGCAGATCATGATGCTCGCCGCGCCGGCGTACTTCAGCGCACCTGGCGAGCTGGCGTCCGAGTACAAGAGGCTCCTGGACTGGGGCAGTTGGCTCCTGTCGCTGCCGGTGCTGTGCTTCGCGGCCTTTCCGTTCTTCAGCGGCGCGTGGCGGGCGATGCGGCAGGGGCGCATCGGCATGGACCTCCCGGTGTCGCTGGGCATCGCCGTGGCCTTCGTCACGAGCACCGGAGCGGCCTTCGCGCCGGATGGCTTGTTCGGACGCGACGTCTTTTTCGACTCGATGACGATGTTCATCTCCTTCCTGCTGGCCGGCCGGTACCTCGAGACACGCGCCCGCCATCGCGCCGAAGAGTCGCTCGAAGAGGTCTCGACGCGCCTGCCGCGCTCGGTCGTGCGCGAGGCCGCCGATGGAAGCACGATGGCCGTGGATGTGGACTCGCTCATGATCGGCGACTTCGTCCGCGTCCCATACGGGGAGGCCTTCGTCGTCGACGGCGCCATCGTGCACGGTTGGACGCAGACGGACGAGTCCCTCTTGACCGGCGAGTCCCGGCCGGTACCGAAGCACGAAGACGATCCCGTCATCGCGGGCAGCCTGAACGTGGGCGGCCCGGTGACGGTGCGCGTCGAACGCGTCGGCACCGACACTCGTGCCGAGGCTATCGCCGCACTGATGCGCGCCGCGCGCTCGCAGCGTCCAGCGATGACCGCCACGGCCGATCGCTGGGCCGGCCCGTTCCTCTGGGCGGTTCTGCTGCTCGCCGCGGCGGCCGGCGCCGCGTGGAGCGTGATCGAGCCCGGGCGCGTCGTCTGGGTGGTGGTCTCGGTGCTCGTCGTGACCTGCCCCTGCGCGCTCTCGCTCGCGGTGCCTTCCGCGCTGCTGGCCGCCACGTCCGCCATGGGACGCGAGGGACTCCTGCTGCGCAATCTCGATGCCATCTCGGGCCTGGCCCGCGTGCGAACCCTGTTCGTCGACAAGACAGGCACGTTGACGGACGGCAAGGTTCACTGCACCAGCGTGCGCGACCTGTCCGGACAGGACACTGCGCATGTCCACGAACTGGCGGGCACCGCTTCGTCGCTGGCAGCGTGGTCGACGCACCCGCTGTCGCGCGCCCTCCACGAGGCGTTCCCGGGCGATGGCTCGGTGTGGAGCGAGCTCATGGAAGTTCCGGGCATGGGCATCTCGGGTATGGACGCCAAGGGGCATCGGTGGAAACTGGGCGCACCCCGCTGGGTCAGCGGTTCACCCGTGGCGCTCCCCGGCACCGCCAAGGTCTGCCTGTCGCTCGACGGGACGGCCGTCGCGGCCTTCGACTTCGACGAGCGCATTCGCAGCGACGCACGCGAAGCCGTCGACAACCTGCATGCGGATGGCGTGGCGATCCACCTCCTGTCCGGCGATGACAGCGAGCGCGCACGCCGCCTCGGCGGGCAACTCGGCCTGGATTCCGTGCTCGGACAGCTGACCCCGGAAGGAAAGCTCGCCGAAGTCCGGGCGGTGCAGCGGCGCGGCGAGCGCGTCGCGATGATCGGCGACGGCGTCAACGACGCTCCCGTATTGGCGCAGGCCGACGTCTCGATCGCCATGGGCGAAGGCGCGCTGGTGGCGCGCACGCAGGCCGACGGGGTGCTGATCTCCAACAAGCTCGGCGACTTCGTGCGAGCACGGCTGCGTGCTCGAAGCGCCCTTCGTGTGGTGCGCCAGAACCTCTGGTGGGCTGCCGCCTACAACGCGTGCTGCATTCCGCTGGCGCTCTCCGGGCACCTGCCGCCCTGGGCCGCCGGCCTTGGCATGGCCTGCAGTTCGCTGTTCGTCGTCACCAACTCGATGCGGTTGGCGCGCTGAGCATGGACAGCCTCTACCTCTTGATCCCGTTCTCGGCCATCGTCGTGCTCGGCCTCGTCGCGGTGTTCGGCTGGGCCTTGTTCGGCGGCCAGTTCGACGACCTCGAACGCGAAGGCGCGCGGATTCTCTCGGACGGTGCGCCCGGTCTTGATGCGGATCAAGGGCCACCCGCCCCGACCACGGAAGAATCCGCCAGAGCCCCATAGCCCGTGGGGTCTTGAAGGGGTTTCCAATGGTCCAGACTTCCGTGACGCCACCGGTCCGAACGGCTTCGGTATACGACGACTCCGCGGTTCGCCTCTTCGCGATCGCCGCGATCGTCTGGGGCGTCGTGGGCATGCTGGTCGGGGTGTTCATCGCCGCCGAACTCGCATGGCCCGACATCAACTTCGGCATTCCCTGGCTCAGCTACGGCCGCATCCGGCCGCTGCACACGAACGCGGTGATCTTCGCGTTCGGCGGCTGCGCGCTGATGGCCACGAGCTATTACGTGGTGCAGCGCACATGCCAGGTGCGGCTGTTCTCGCGCACGCTGTCCCTGCTGCACTTCTGGGGCTACCAGGCCGTGATCGTCCTGGCGGCCATCACGCTGCCGCTGGGCATCACGCGCGGCAAGGAATACGCCGAACTCGAATGGCCGATCGCGTTGCTGCTCACGGTCGTCTGGGTGATCTACGCCATCGTGTTCTTCGGCACCATCGGCATCCGCAAGGTGCGCCACATCTACGTGGCCAACTGGTTCTACGGCGCGTTCATCATCGCGGTGGCGCTGCTGCACGTGGTCAACGCCGCCTCGATCCCGGCCAGCCTGTGGAAGAGCTACTCCGTCTATTCGGGCGCGCAGGACGCCATGGTGCAGTGGTGGTACGGCCACAACGCCGTCGGCTTCTTCCTGACGGCCGGCTTCCTCGGGATGATGTACTACTTCATCCCGAAACAGGCCGAGCGGCCGGTCTACAGCTACCGGCTGTCGATCGTCCACTTCTGGGCGCTGATCTTCACGTACATGTGGGCGGGCCCGCACCATCTGCACTACACCGCCCTGCCCGACTGGGTGCAGAGCCTGGGCATGGTGTTCTCGCTGGTGCTGCTCGCGCCCAGTTGGGGCGGCATGATCAACGGGATGATGACGCTGTCGGGTGCGTGGCACAAGCTGCGTGACGACCCGATCCTGAAGTTCCTGATCGTGAGCCTGTCGTTCTACGGCATGTCGACGTTCGAGGGACCGATGATGGCCATCAAGACGGTCAACTCGCTGTCGCACTACACGGACTGGGGTATCGCCCACGTGCACTCCGGCGCACTCGGCTGGGTCGGCCTCATCACGATGGGTTCGCTGTACTACCTGATTCCGCGGATGTTCGGCCAGACGCAGATGTACAGCGTCAAGGCGATCTCGCTGCACTTCTGGATCTCGACCATCGGCATCGTGCTGTACATCGCCTCGATGTGGATCGCGGGCGTCATGGAAGGCCTGATGTGGCGCGCGGTGAACACCGACGGCACGCTGACCTACAGCTTCGTCGAGACGGTCAAGGCCACGTTCCCGTTCTACGTCGTGCGCCTGTGCGGCGGCCTGCTGTACCTGAGCGGCATGCTGGTGATGGCATGGAACGTCTTCAAGACGGCCACCAACGGCCGCTACGCGCCGGTTCGCATCCCGCTGGCTGCGGCCTACGCCTGATCAACAAGGATCGCCATGTCCAACGACAACGCCACCCAGCCCGCGGGCTTCTCGCACGCGAAGATCGAGACCAACAACTTCCTGATGATCGTGCTGATCCTGCTGGTCGTCGCCGTCGGCGGCCTGGTCGAGATCGTGCCGCTGTTCTTCCAGAAGTCGACCACGCAACCGGTCGAGGGCCTGAAGCCCTACACGCCGCTGCAACTCGCCGGGCGCGACGTCTACCTGCGCGAAGGCTGCTACGGCTGCCACTCGCAGATGATCCGCCCGCTGCAGGCCGAGACCCTGCGCTACGGCCACTATTCCATGGCCGGCGAATCGGTCTACGACCACCCGTTCCAGTGGGGCAGCAAGCGCACCGGGCCCGACCTGGCGCGCGTCGGCGGCAAGTACAGCGACGACTGGCACCGCATCCACCTGAACAACCCGCGCGACCTGGTTCCCGAGTCCAACATGCCGGCCTACTCGTGGCTCGCCGACGGGAACGTCGATCCGGCGCAGATGGCCCCGAGGATGCGCGCGCTGCGGCGCGTCGGTGTCCCGTACACCGACGACGAGATCGCGCATGCCGCCGACGACGTGGCCGGCAAGTCCGACCTCGACGCGCTCATCGCCTACCTGCAGGTGCTCGGCACCGCCGTCAAGTAAGGATCCGCCATGGACGTCAATGACCTGAGGATGGCGATCACCATGCTGTCCTTCCTCCTGTTCGCCGGCATCGTGGTCTGGGCACTGTCGCCGCGCAACCGCCCCGCGTTCGACGAAGCCCAGCAACTGCCCTTCCTCGAAACGGGAGCCGACGATGAGTGACTTCCTTTCAGCCGGCTGGTCCGTCTACATCGCGCTCGCCACCATCATCAGCCTGGCAGCCTGCCTCGCGCTGTTGGTAGTCACCGCGCGCGGCAAGTCGGGATCGAAGGCCGAGACGACCGGCCACGTCTGGGACGACGACCTGCGCGAGCTCAACAACCCGATGCCGCGCTGGTGGATGATCCTGTTCATCATCACCATCGTCTTCGGCACCGGCTACCTGCTGCTCTATCCGGGCCTCGGCAGCGCGAAGGGCCTGCTGGGGTGGTCGAGCACCGCCGCCCTGCAGCAGGAACAGAAGAAGACGGATGCCGCGCTTTCCGTTGTCTACGCCAAGTACGCGGCGATGCCGTTCCCCGAGCTTGCGAAGGACAGGCCCGCGATGGCGATCGGCGAGCGACTCTTCATCAACAACTGCGCGGCCTGCCACGGTTCGGACGCCCGCGGCAGCAAGGGCTTCCCGAACCTCACCGACAACGACTGGCTCCATGGTGGAACCCAGGAGGCCATCCTGGAGACGATCACGCACGGGCGCGTCGGCATGATGCCGCCGATGGCCGCTGCGGTCGGTGGCCCGGCTGACGTCTCCGACGTCGCGAACTACGTGCTGAGCCTGTCCAACAGCCCGCACGATGTCGCCGCGGCGGCGCGGGGCGCGCCCAAGTTCGTGGCCTGCGCGGCGTGCCACGGGACGGACGGCAAGGGCAACCAGGCAATCGGCTCGGCCAACCTGACCGACGACATCTGGCTGCATGGCCGCGGCAAGGACGCGATCATGGCGATGATCAACAACGGCAAGACGAACGTCATGCCCGCACAGGAGCATCGGCTGACGCGAGAGCAGATCCACGTCGTCGGCGCGTTCGTGTGGAGCCTGTCGCACCAGGACGGGGTCGCGGATGCGTCTTCGCATTGATGCTCGCGATCGATCATGACCCCGGCCCCGATTCCCAGTGGCTCCTTCGGCCGACGCCCGGTCATCCCGATCGTCCCCGCCGGCACATCGATGTACCGGGCCGAGAAGAAGATCCATCCGCGGTCGGTCAAGGGCTGGTTCTCCTCCTGGCGCTGGGTGCTCGTCGTCTTAACGCAGGCACTGTTCTACGGCCTGCCCTGGCTGCCGTGGAACGGGCGCCAGGCTGTGCTGTTCGACCTCGGCGCGCGCCGGTTCTACATCTTCGACCTGGTGCTCTACCCGCAGGACTTCATCTACCTGACGGGGCTGCTGGTCGTCAGCGCGTACAGCCTGTTCCTGTTCACCGCGGTCGCTGGCCGCCTGTGGTGCGGCTTCGCGTGCCCGCAGACGGTCTACACGGAGATCTTCCTGTGGATCGAACGCCGCTTCGAGGGCGATCGGACGGCACGGCTGCGGCTGGATGCCGCCCCGTTGAGCGCCGACAAGCTCTGGCGCAAGGGCGGCAAGCAGGCCGCATGGATCGCGATCGGCCTGTGGACCGGGTTCACGTTCGTCGGCTACTTCACGCCGATCCTCACGCTCGTATCGGAGACGCTACGACTGTCGTTCGGCCCCTGGGAGTGGTTCTGGATCGTGTTCTACGGCTTCGCGACCTATGGCGCGGCCGGCTACATGCGCGAGCAGGTCTGCAAGTACATGTGCCCGTATGCGCGCTTCCAGAGCGCGATGTTCGACCGCGACACGATGATCGTGAGCTACGACACGAAGCGCGGCGAGCCTCGCGGCGCCCGCCCGCGCTCCGTCGGCCACGCCGGGCTTGCGGCGATCAGCAAGGGCGAATGCATCGACTGCACGCTGTGCGTCCAGGTCTGCCCGACGGGCATCGACATCCGCAAGGGACTCCAGTACGAGTGCATCGGTTGCGCGGCCTGCGTGGACGCCTGCAACGGCGTGATGGACAAGCTCGAATACCCGCGCGGGCTGATCCGGTTCGCCACCGAGAACGGACTCGAGAACAGCTGGGGCCGCAAGGCGATGATCCGGCGGGTGCTGCGCCCGCGCATCCTCGTCTACGGCACCGTACTGCTCGCGATCGTCGCGGGACTCGCGACCAGCCTGGCGCTGCGCCGGCCGTACCGCGTCGACGTCATCCGCGACCGCGGCGCCCTGGCGCGCGAAGTCGAGGGCGGCCGCATCGAGAACGTCTATCGGCTCCAGCTGATGAGCGCCAGCGAGTCGCGGCAGCATTTCCACGTGAGCGTCGAAGGCATTCCGGGCGCAGCGATCGCCTCGTCGCCAGACATCGACGTCGATCCAACCGAATCGATCTGGCTGCCGGTTCGCGTCCAGGTGCCGCCGGACGAGGCGCAAGCCCTCGGGCCAGGTGCACATCCGCTGCGTTTCCGGATCATGCGCAGCGCCGACGCCGGCCACGCCGATCCGCTGTCCGAGAAGTCCACCTTCGTCGTCCCTCGTTGAGCAAGGAAACCCCATGACATCGCTCGCACGCCAGCGCACCGCGGCCCCCGACGCTCCCCAGCCCTGGTGGCGCCACGGATTCGTATGGCTCGTCTTCGGACTGCCCATGTCCGCGGTCGTCGCCGCCTCCGCGTCCGGCTACATCGCGATCCGCGGCGCCGACAAGGTGGTGCCCGAATATACGAGCGCCGCGAAGCAGGCGGCCGAGGAGTCGCTCTCGCGGGAGGAGCAGGCCAAAGTGCCCGCCGAGCTGGCACGCAACCACGCCGCGACGCCGCGGCATTGACGCCCACTGTCATTTGAGCAGGGGACGCGCATGAGCACCCGTGTGATGACGATCTTGTGGCCCTCGTTCGCGATGGCGGGCGTGCTCGAAGGCCTGGTCTTCTCCGTGGTCGACCCGACGGAACTGCGCTGGCTCGGCCAGCTCCCGATCGAGGCGTCGCCGCAGGCGGTCTACACGCTGGCCTTCCTCGCGTTCTGGGCCGTGATCTCGACCTCCGGCGCCCTCACCACCTTGCTGTGGATCGACCCCGATGCACAGGAGCACGCGGCGTCCACCGATTGATCTGGCGCAAGCCGACCGGAAGCGGCCCCGCGCACCATTGGCGGCCATGACGAATCAACCTGCCCAGTGCGGCGCGCAGTCGCGCGCCCTCCCGTCGCAGATCCTGCTGCAGCGGATGGACAAGCCCGGACCGCGCTACACCTCCTATCCGACGGCGGACCGCTTCTCGGAGCATTTCGACAAGGACGCGCTGGCCCGCGCCCTGGACCAGCGCCGCCGAATCGACGAGACCGGCGCGGCCGGGCCGCTGTCGGTCTACGTCCACGTGCCGTTCTGCGAATCGGTGTGCTACTACTGCGCCTGCAACAAGGTCATCACCAAGCACCATGAACGCGCGGCACCCTACCTCGACGCCCTCGGGCGAGAGGTCGATCTCGTGGTGGAATCGATCGGAGCGCAGCGTTCGGTCGCGCAGCTCCATCTCGGTGGTGGATCTCCGACCTTCCTGTCGGACGCGGAGATCACCGACCTGATGTGCCGGTTGCGCCGATCCTTCTTCCTGCTGCCCGATGCGGAGGTGTCCATCGAGGTCGACCCCCGAACGGTCACGGCCGCACGCCTGGCGCACCTGCGCGCGCAGGGATTCAACCGCATCAGCTTCGGCGTGCAGGATTTCGATCCCCATGTGCAGCAGGCGGTCCACCGCGTCCAGTCGTTCGAGAGCGTGCGCGACCTGATGCGGGAGGCGCGCGTGCTTGGCTTCTCGTCGATCAACGCCGACCTGATTTACGGACTGCCGTGCCAGACACCGGAGAGCTTCGCACGCACGCTGGAGCAGGTCTCCGAACTGCGGCCCGACCGGATCGCGCTGTATGCCTACGCGCACCTGCCGGCGCGCTTCAAGCCGCAACGCCGGATCGACGCCGCGCAGCTGCCGGCGCCGGCGGCCAGGGTGCAGATGCTCGCTGCCGCAATGGACCTGTTCCAGGGCCACGGCTACGTCTACATCGGCATGGATCACTTCGCGCTTCCCGACGATCCGCTCGCCGTCGCCAGGCACCAGGGGCGACTGCATCGCAACTTCCAGGGCTACAGCACGCATCCGGATTGCGACCTGATCGGCCTGGGCGTCTCCGCGATCGGCCGCGTCTGCGACAGCTACTACCAGAACGCCAAGACGCTGCCTGAATACTACGCGGCGCTCGAAGCCGGAGCCCTGCCCGTGGCGCGCGGCCTGACCATGACGACGGACGACCGCGTCCGGCGCGACATCATCATGGCCTTGATGTGCCACGGTCGGGTCGAGTTCTCCGAGATGGAGAAGAGGCACGGCATCCGGATGGCCGAGGACTTCGCCGACGAGATCGCGCTTCTCGCGCCGATGCGCGACGACGGACTCGTCGTCCTCGAGGACGATGCCATCCAGGTCACGACGAGCGGCTGGTACGTCGTACGCGCCGTGGCGCTGGTCTTCGACCGGTACCTGAAGGACAGCGCGCCCCGCGAGCGCTTCTCGCGGATCGTGTGATGCACGCGGCGCTGGGCCTGGCCGGCATGGCGATGGGCGTGACGGCGTCGCCGCACTGCGCCTTGATGTGCGGCACGCCTTGCGCCGCCATCACCGGCGGGCGGCGCTCCGCATCGGCGGCGTTCCACTTGGCGCGCGTCGCCGGCTACATGGGCGCCGGCGCCGTCGCCGCCGGCGCGGTGTCGGTGCTTGGCACCTGGTCGCGCACCGCGCCGGTCCTGCAGCCGTTGTGGCTCATGCTGCACCTCGCGTTCCTGTTGCTGGGACTGTGGTGGCTGTTCTCGGGCAGGATGCCGTCGCGACTCCTGCGCGACGGTGCCGTTCCCATCCGTTTCGTGCGGCGGCGCGGACATGCCCTGCGCGCCGGGTGCGTGGGGCTCGCCTGGGTGGCGTGGCCCTGCGGTGCGCTGCAGGGCGCATTGCTGCTGGCCGCGCTGGCGGACGGGCCAGCGGGCGGCGCACTTGTCATGGGCGGCTTCGCGCTCTGCTCGTTGCCAGCGCTCGGCGCCGCACCGTGGCTGTGGCGGCGGCTCCGGGCCCTCGAAGGCGGGCGCATCGGCGCGGACCGGCTGTCCAAGATCGGCTACCGCATGGCCGGATTGGCGCTGGTCGCGAGCTCGAGCTGGGCGATGGCGAGCGGCCTGCGCGAACGCCTCGGCGCGTTCTGCGCGACTTGAAGGACGCCGGCGGCTCAACGCTCGACGAAGGCACGCTCGATGACGTAGCGGCCTTGCCGCGCGATCGATCCCTCGTCGAAGCCGAGGCTCTCCAGCAGCCCGCAGGTGCCAGCGCCAGGCGGAAGTTCCAAGGTTCGTTGACTCAGCGCAACGCGCGGCGTGCCGTCGCGACGTGAAATCGGCCAGTCAGAACTCCTCTCGACGCACGAAGCCCAATGACCCGCAATCCACCGCCCCCTCCCCGCGCCCTGGGTACCATCCCGCACCGAAGACAGATCCGCTCCTGGCTTGCGCCACTGGCCGGCCCCAGCACCACGCGCGCGCTGGCGCTGGTGATGTTCGATCTCGTCCTGTTCGCTGCCCTGCTCGCCGCGGCCGTCCTGCTGCGCAATCCGGCGCTGAAATTCCTTTGCGGCGCGGCCTGCGGCATGGTCATTGGCCGGTTGTTCATCCTGGGCCACGACGCCTGCCACCAGAGCCTGACGCGCCATCGCGGACTCAACCGGTGGATCGGCCGCCTGGTCTTCCTGCCATCGCTGACGCCCTACAGCCTGTGGGAAGTCGGCCACAACGTCGTCCACCATGGCTACACGAACCTGCGCGGCTTCGATTTCGTGTGGCAACCCAGGTCGCTCGACGAGTTCCGGACGCTGCCGCGAGCGCGCCAGATGCTCGAGCGCATCTACCGCAGCGGCTGGGCGCCGTGGCTGTACTACCTGGTCGAGATCTGGTGGGCTCGCCTGCTGTTCCCGAGCCGCTCCTACATGCCGACCCGGCGCGCCGTGTTCATCGGCGACAGCCTGCTGGTCAGCGTCTTCGCGACCGCCTGGGTCGCCGGCCTGTACCTTGCTGCGGCCGCCACCGGTCAATCGGCGCTCTGGCTGGAGTTGATTGGATTCCTCGTGCCCTTCCTGGTCTGGAACGCCCTGATCGGCTTCGTCGTGTACGTCCATCACACGCATCCGGGCGTCGCCTGGTACGAGGACAAGAAGACCTGGGCCGCCGCCCAGCCCTTCGTCTCGACGACCGTGCACCTGACGTTCCGCTCCGCCATGGGTGGCTTCCTCCACAACATCATGGAGCACACCGCGCACCACGTCGACATGAGCGTGCCGCTCTACCGCCTGCCCGAGGCGCAGGCGCTGCTCGAACGCGAGCTCGACGGCCACATCGTCGTCCAGCCGTTCTCGTGGCGCTGGTACGTGGACACGGCACGGCGCTGCAAGCTCTACGACTTCGCGTCTCGCCGCTGGACCGATTTCGGTGGGCACCCCACTACGGCATGAGCCTACCCGAGGAACGCAATCATGAAAGCCACGCCCAAGCTCCCGGACGTCGAGAACGGCCTCGATACCTTCGAGCCGCTCGAGAACTGCCACCGCGAAACGCTTCGAATGCTCAGCGAACTGGCAACGCTGGTCGCGCGCATCGAACAGGTGGGCATCGACCCGCGTGCACGCGAGATGGCGCGCACCGTCAACCGCTACTTCGGCGAGGAACTTCGACAGCATCACATCGACGAGGAGGCGCACGTGTTCCCCGCGCTGGCCTCTTGCGGCGATCCCGAGACGGAGCAGGCCATCGCGCGCCTGAAGCAGGATCACGCGTGGCTGCGTGCCGACTGGCGAGTCCTGTCGCCGCTCGTCCAGGGGCTGGCTTCGGGCCAGTCCTGGGTCGACGTCGACGCGCTGCGCGACGGCGTCGAGGTCTTCTGCGCGCTGTCCCGCGACCACATCGCGCTGGAGGAATCTCTCATCTACCCGCAGGCGCGGATCCTGATGCTCGAATCGACGCGACGCGCCATGCGGCTCGCGCTCGCGTCACGGCATTGAGCCATCGCGGGATTCATCGGCAGATCCCGATCAAGAGAGCCTGCAGGAGGTAGCGTCCGTTGTCCTCCACGTCGGGGTGCATCGCGCGGAGCGCGATCCACTCGCCGGCCAGGTCGGCAATGGCGGGAATGCCGGCGGACCGGCGCAGGCCCTCGACGAGCTGCGCGGAAACGTCGATGCAGATCAGCGCGTCGTAGAGCTGACCCAGCACCCGGCCTGTCTTTTCCACCTCGAGCGGTGCGTCCTCCTCATTCAACTCGGAGCGGACGAGCGAAACGCGGGCCCCGAGATCGGCGGCAGCACGTTGCAGCAGGAAGACTTCGGGACGCTGCGGCTCTTCGCACAGGATGCCGATGTTGCGACCGCGGAGCAAGGGCTGGCTGCCCCCGGCCAACGCGTTCGCCTTGAGCAAGGCGACGGTGGCTTCCAGTGCGCCGACCGAGTCGGCATCGGATCTGCCGGCCCGTTCGGGTGCGACAAGCGGGGGCCATTGCCGGAAAAACGTTTGACGCCAGCGAAGTGTTGGACGACGGGGCCACAGCGTAAGGCGCTCGCGCCGCGCCGCGTTGAGGTTTCTCAAAGCAGGACAGGCAGGACGAACCAATGCGCCCAGGTCGACCTGATCGTGATAGGCAGCGTTCGACATCACCCGCTTCTTCACGCCCAGCATTGCCGCCGAACTCGTGCTGACCTATCCGCAGAAGCAGACGCTCTCCGCCGGCGGTGCGCGCATCGATTCGCTGAAGCACCTGCCACCGATGCTGAGCCGGCAATACCACTTCCTCCGGCGCGAAGGTCGACACGTTCAAGGTCGATCCGTGGCTGTTGTCCGTGGGCGTCGGCAAGCGGTTCTGAGCCCGGACGCGCGGGCATGGCCCGCGTCCGGGCGCGCGACGCACACCTGCCTTGATCTGAAACAAGTACAGGCTGGCGCATCGGTGCGACGCTGGAGCTTTGCAGCGGGCACAAGCATGCATTCGACGATCAGGGTCCTGCGGTCCGAGCACGCGGCGCTCGTCGCCCTCCTGCGCACCGGGACGTCGATGATGGCGAGGTCGCGAGAGCTGGCTGAACTACCGGACTTCGCGCTTCTGCGAGCGATGCTCTTCTACATCGCGGAGTTCCCGGAGCGCCACCATCACCGCAAAGAATCCGAGCTGCTGTTTGCCAGGCTGCGCGCACGCACCCCGCTCGTGCGCCCGCTGCTGGATCGCCTGGACGACGACCATGCACGCGGCCCGGCCCGGATCCGGGAACTCGAGCACGCCCTCATCGCGTTCGAAATGCTCGGAGAATCGCGCCGCGCCGCCTTCGAGGCCGCGCTGGAACGCTACGTCGACTTCCATCTGGTGCACATGTCGCTCGAAGAGCGGGAAGTCTTCCCGCTCGCAGAGAACGTGCTCCATGCCCACGATTGGGAGGAGCTCGATGTCGAATTCTCGGCGGCCATCGATCCGTTGACAGGGGTGGAGCCGGAAGCGGACTTCGTCCGCCTGTTCGCACGGATCAGGCCGCACCTGCGGATATCCGATCGATCCTGATGCACCGCGCTTGATCCAGATCAAGCGGCGGCCAAGCCGTTGGAAAGCAGGGTGGAATCCGTCGACCACTCGATGCGGCTGTTTCGTCTCGCGACGGGCGACGTGACGATGTCCGAAGTGGATGCCGTGGCCTTGCGTTACAAGGCCAAAGCCGACCGATCGATGTCAGGCGAGTGCCGGGCATCGCACTGAGCACGGCGGAGCCGGCCGCCGCGACACGCGTCTGCGTCAGGCGCAGAGACTGGCCAGTCGCGACAGCAGCAGGCAGGAGGCGCTCTCGGCTGCCGGGCTGGATCCGACCGGTTCGCGTGCTTCTCCGCCATCGACGCAGACCACGGGAATGGCGGCAGCCTCGCCCAGCAGCCGCACGGTGGACGGCGGCAGATCGAAGCACAGCACGGCGTCGTAAAAGCCCGCGAGCACGCGCGCCATCTGCTCGAACTCGGCGCGCCCACCCGCCTGCCCGAGATCGGATCTGACCAGCGCCACGCGCGCGCCCATCCCGGTCGCGACACGCTGCAGGTCGATCACCTCCGAGCGCCGCGGATCGTCGCAGAGGATCCCGATGTCGCGGTTGCGCAGCAGCAGCGCGGGTGCAAGGCTCGCAGGGACACTTTCGGTCGCATCGGGGCGCTGCCGGACGGCGGATTCGGAAGCGATTGGCAGGACGGTGGAGTTCATGGGGACAGAAACGACGGACGGAGGCAACAAACCTGAGTGAAGACCAAGCTTAAGGAGGCCTCCCGCAATTGCCTTGCGCGATGTCAAGACCCATCCTCGCGTCCTGCACCTGACACCGTCCATTCACGCAGTGTTACTCAACGATTCCGTCCATTGTCACGGCCGTGGCGAGCCATCCCTAGCATGACTTCATCGAGTTCAGCCCGTCTACCTCCAGGAAGCCACCATGCTCAACACCGAATTCCAGCAGCACCCTGCCGGCCACGCCTTCACCCCCATCCCCCGCATGCTGCCGCTGCAAGGAACGGACAGGGCGGCGCGCCACGCAGCGCCGCAGGCCGGCGACAACCTGCAGGCCCGCCGCATCGGCGAGACGCTCGCGTTGCTCGGCGACGTGCTCCAGCCCCAGAAGCGCATCATCCGGGCCGGCGACGTGCTGTATCGCGCAGGCGAGCGCTTCGACTGCCTCCATGTGCTGAACTCCGGCATGGTCAAGGTCGTGAAGCTCACGGCCGATGGCCGCGAGCAGGTGGTCGGCATCAAGTTCCGGGGCGACTGGCTCGGCCTGGACGGCATAGCCCGCGGCACCTATGGTTGCGACGGCATCGCCATGGACACCGGCGAAGTCTGGTCTTTCCGATACGACGCCCTGCTGAATTCGTGCAGCCGCCATCCCGCGCTGCTGACGACGCTTCACGCCGGCATGAGCCTGGAGATCGCCCGCGAACGCGAATCGCTGATGTCAGTCTGCACACTGCCGGCCGACGCCCGCGTCGCCGACTTCCTGCGCTTCATCGCCGAGTCGCTCGCGACGCGTGGCATGCGCACCGACCAGATCACGCTGCGCATGACCCGCGCCGAGATCGGCAACCATCTCGGCCTGACGCTGGAATCCGTGAGCCGCGCGCTGTCGCGGCTCGCCCGCGACAAGGTCATCGCATTCGTGGAGAAGGGCCGGCGCGACGTCCGGATTCCCGACCTGCGAGCCCTCGCGGACTTCGTCCAGCGCCGCATCTCACCCGAGCCCATGATCCTTCAATAGTCAGCTTTCGGTCGGTGGTCGCGAAGCCGGCGCCCTGGGGTGCCGACCTCGCCAGTCGATGAAGGCCACGGTGGCCGCACGACCGCACCAGCGACATTGCGGAGCGCCCTCAGGCGGTCACGCGCGACTCGCCCTCTTCGTCTGCCGTCCTGATCGGGTTGCAGCATGGACGCGGTGGAGCTCCATGCGGCACGCGGAAGACTCGTCACCGGCCGACCGCGGGCAGCGGGGCCGCGCCCAGGCTGAAGAAGAACGTGGCGCCCTGGCCCGGCATGCTCTCGGCCCAAACGCGTCCGCCATGATGGTCGACGATGCGCTTGACGATTGACAAGCCGACGCCCGTTCCCTCGAAGCGCCGTCCATGCAGCCGATGGAACGGCCTGAACAGGCCCTTCGCCTGCTCGGCATCGAACCCCACGCCGCTGTCGCGCACGAAGAAGACGGGTTCCACGGTCGTTCCGGTCATTCCGACGCGAATTTCCGGCCAGGGCGAGCCCGCAGCGAACTTCATCGCGTTTCCTATCAGGTTCACCAGCACCTGGTGAACCAGTCTTCGATCTGCATCGACTTCCGTCAGCGGATCGACAACCATCATCACTGCCGCGCCCGGCGCAGTCTGCTGAAGCAATGTGATCACTTCACGCGCAAGCTCGGTCATGTCGAAACGTTCTCGCACGATGGTCGCGTCGCTCGCGCGAGCCAGCGTCAACAAAGCATCGACAAGTTGCCCCGTGGCGACAGCCTGGTCAGCAATGATCTGCATGAAATTGACGGCTCGGGCATTCTCGTTGGCCGCCACGAAGTCCTGTGCCATCCGGGCCGCGCCGGCGATCCCTCCCAGTGGTCCGCGCAGGTCATGCGACACACTGCGGTTGAAACTTTCCAGCCCGTCGATGACGTCACGCAGCTCGGCGGTCCGCTGCACGACCCGCTGCTCCAGGCTGTCGTTGGCCACGAGCAGGTCTTCCGCGGCGCGCCTGCGCTCTTTCACCTCGACCTCGAGCTGTTCAGCAGTGCGCTTCAGCTGGTTGTACAAGCTGCCGTTCTCGTAGATCCGGCCTGCCTGCGCGGCGTGGATCGCCAGGATCCGCTCGTCGTCGTCAGAGAATTCTTCGGCACCCAATTTGTCGATCAGCAGTATCCAGCCATAGGCTTTGTGCAGCGAGACAATGGGCGCCACCAGGCCGTGATGGAGCGGTGGAAGCGCAGCTGGAAGCCCCCCGTCGATTGCGGCATCTCCCTGGTTCACCAGCTTTCGCGCGCGTCCCTCCGCCATGACCTTGCCGAGGACACCGGCATCCACGGCCACCTCCCGCAGCCGATCGGCTTCCGCAGAAGCCAGGCCCCAGCTGCTGACATAGGTCGACTCCCCGCCATTCTTGTCGCGAACGGCGAGCACCGCGCAGCGCGCTCCAAACAGGTCACGTGCGCCGCGGCAGACCTTGTTGAGCAGTTCATGGGGATCACGCTCGGAGGCCAGTTGCAAGTTCAAATCGGTCAGCGCCGACAGTCGCTGATTGGTGGCCTCCAGCTCGTTGACCTTGAACGCCAGCTTGTCGGTCAGCAGACGCAGGTGGTCTCGATCGAACTGCGTCTCGTCAGCCACGGACGCGACCTTCGGGGTACTGCCCAAGGCTTGCTCGAGCACCCGCAGAATCTCCTCCGGCTCGGTCGGCTTGACCATCACCTGGGATACGCCGCAGGCGGCCGCGAGCTTGCGGGCCTCGCGCTCCATGAAGGTTGCGGTGTAGAAGATCACTTCGGTGCGGGCGAGCTCAGGGTCGGCACGCAACTGCCGAACGAACTCATATCCGTCCATCGTCGGCATCAGGACGTCGCAGATCACCAGATCGGGCCGTGCAGCGCGTACCTCGGCCAGCGCCAGGTAGCCGTCCGCGGCCTCCCGCGACTCATGACCAGCGTGCTTCACCAACGCGACGAGCAGCTCGCGATTCTCGGCATGGTCGTCGACGACAAGCACCATCGCCATGGATCGATCCTTGGGGTCAGTCGCCCGAACTGCGATCCAGTGCGCGCAGCTCGGCAGGCAAGAACGCTTCGATCTGGCTGACGAATCGCTCCGGCTCGATGGGCTTCGACAGGTAGCCGTCGAAGCCGGCCGTCAGGACCATCTGGCGATCGTTCGGCATCGAGAAGGCCGTGACGGCAACGATGACGAAATTCGCCGTCGCCGGTCTCGCGCGCAATCGAGCAAGCACTTCGTAGCCATCGAGCCGAGGCATCTGCAGGTCGCAGATGATCAGGTCCGGGTGGTGCTCCGTCGCTGCTTCCAGACCTTGCATTCCATCCTCAGCCTCCAGCACGACGTAGCCACTGAAAGAGAGCAGATATCGGACCAACGCCATGTTGGCCGAGTTGTCTTCTATGACGAGAATGCGGGCGGCCATGAACTAGCGCTCCGACAGGATCAGCGAAAAGCTGCTGCCCTTGCCGCTTTCGCTGCGGAAGCTGATCTTGCCGCCCAGCAACTCGGCGAGCTTTTGGCTCAGATGCAATCCAAGGCCGGTGCCTTCGGGCGCATTCGGACGGCCGCTGTTGACGCGGGCAAAGGCCCCGAACAATCGCTCCTGGTCGGCCAACGGAATTCCGACGCCCGTATCGTCGATGCGGATCTCGATGCAGCGCGTGGCGTCCACGTCGTCCTCGCGCAATGTGAGGGCGACGCCTCCGGACTCGGTGAACTTGATCGCGTTTCCGGCCAGGTTGAAGATGATCTGGCTCAGCGCGCGACGATCCGTCCTCACGATGATCGGAAGATCGGGTGCCTGAATCCGCAAGTCGAGCCCCTTTTCATTTGCCTGTGGCCGCAGCGCGGCAAGCACCTCACCGACCATCGCGCCACAGTCCACGGCTTCGAAGCTCAACTCCACTTTGCCGGCCTCGATCTTGGAGACGTCGAGCAAGTCGTTGATGAGCGCAAGCAGATGCCGGGCACTCGATTGCACGATTCGAAGCTGCTTTTGCTGCTCGTCGTTCAGCGGCCCGGGCAGTTTCATCAGGAGCGTACCCGTAAAGCCGATGATCGCGTTCAGCGGAGTCCGCAACTCATGGCTCATGCCGGCGAGGAACCGATCCTTGGCCTGGTTGGCGCTCGCGAGCTCCTGATTCTTCTCCTGCAGGGCCTTCTCGAAGCGCTTGCGCTCGCTGATGTCGCGAATCGCACTCATCACGAACGCGCTCTCCTCGGTGCGCAACGGGCTCAGGCTGATTTCGACCGGGAACTCGCTCCCGTCCTTTCGCAAGCCAGCGAGGTCGAGCCCGGAGCCCATGGCGCGCTTGCGCGGCTGAAGAAAGTAGTTGGAGCGATGTCCCACATGCGCTGTCCGGTATCGCTCCGGCAGCAGCATGTCGACCGACCGGCCACGCAGTTCGCCTGCGTCGTAGCCGAACAGGCGCTCGGCCTGACTGTTGGCGATGACGATATGCCCGGTGGGATTGGCCATCACGATGCCGTCCGGGGTCGATTCGAGCAGGTCGCGAAAGCGCGCCTCCATGAGCTTGGCATCGCGCAACACCTTGATGTGCGTGACGTCCTTCTCGGCCGACAGAACGAACGAGGCGCCCGATGCGGCGCGCACGACGCGCGTCGAAACGTCGACGTACAGGAGCGAGCCGTCCTTGCGGCGGCGCACGGACTCGTAGGTACTTGCCCCGTTCGCGATCGCTTCGTCGAACCGCAGCCGCTGCTCGTCGATGCGGTCCACCGGAATGACCAGTTCGCTGAACGGCCGGCCACGCGCCTCGTCGGCGGTGAATCCGAAGATGGCATCCGCACCGTTGTTCCAGTGGACGACGCTGCCCACCGGAGTCAGCAATATCACCGCATCCGGCGATTGCGCGGCCATCAGCGCCAACGCTTCAGTTTCCATGAGCGTGAGCCTTCCCTGACTTGCTTCTGTTTGCGCCATTGGATCAGCCTTAGCACGAGCGCGCCACCTGCAACACCTGTCGGGCAAGGGTCGCGATTGAAGAATCTTGGGCATCAGGTTCGACGACTTGCCGCGGCCTTGGCACGGGATCGCGAGTGCCGACAGGACGCGAATCACTGTCAAAAAGGTAAAACGGACTGGATGTCCGGAACCCGACACGGCCGGTGCGCCATTTGTATCGGCGAACCGGCCCGCACCACAATGTGGAATTCCGGACAAGTTTGATCGCACGCGATGCGATGGCGCGCCGTTCGAGATGGTCGACGGCCCGATGTTCCGGAGCAACTGATCCCGCGCCTGGGCCATGCAGAGGCGTCGATCTCCGTGAGCAACGATGCGTCGGCCGAGATCCTGTCCGCCATCGAGGCCGCCGCACGGTGATGCCCGCCGGGCGCCGCGGCCGCGTTCGGCGCGAGGCGCGCGGTTGACACGGATCAAGAGCGACGCCACGGCTCGCGCCTATCGTGTGTCGTGTTGCCTGGCCCGCGAGAACGGATGCGAAGACCGCCGTTCGCGAGACGCCGCCGACAGGAGACAACGATGCTTTGCGCCTACATCACCCACAACGATTGCCTGCGGCACGAGATGGGCGCGGGCCATCCCGAGGCACCGGCCCGGCTCTCCGTCATCCACGACCGGCTCCTGTTCCGCGGCCTGCTCGACCACATGAACGTCCTCGAAGCGCCGTTGGCGACGGAAGCGCAACTGGCGCGCGCGCACACGCCAGCACACGTGCAGGCAACGCTGTGCGCGTCGCCGCTGGAAGGCTACGTCCACGTCGATCCCGACACGAACATGAACCCGTTCACGGCCATCGCCGCCCTGCGAGCGGCCGGCTCGGTCGTCCTGGCAACCGATCTCGTGCTCATGGGCGAGGCACCGTCGGCATTCTGCTGCGTGCGCCCACCGGGCCACCACGCCGAGCGCGGTGCCGCGATGGGCTTCTGCTTCTTCGACAACGTCGCTGTCGGCATCCGGCACGCCACGGACTTCCATTGCCTCGAGCGCGTGGCCCTCGTCGACTTCGACGTCCACCACGGCAACGGGAGCCAGGACATCTTCAAGGACGACCCGCGCGTACTGATGTGCTCGACATTCGAGCAAGGCCTCTATCCGTTCGCGCAGGACGTGGACGGCCCCAACATGGTCAACGTCGGCCTGCCGCCGCGCTCGGGCAGCATCGCCTTCCGCGACGCGGTGACCTCGCGCTGGTTGCCGGCGCTGGAGCGCTTCGACCCGCAGCTGATCTACATCTCCGCCGGCTTCGACGGCCACCGCGACGACGACATGGGCAACCTCGGCCTGCTCGAGGCGGACTACGCCTGGGTGACGCGCCAGGTCATGGCGGTCGCACGCCGCCATTGCCAGGGCCGCGTGGTCTCGTGCCTGGAGGGTGGCTACAACCTCGACTGCCTTGCGCGCAGCGTCGTCGCGCACGTCGGCGCGCTGGTCGGCGCGGATTGAACCGCCACCCCACTCACCAACCCAGGGAATTCCGATGAGCATCCGAAACCTCGACGCCCTGCTCACCCCTCGCACTGTGGCCGTCATCGGCGCATCGAACCGGCCGGGCAGCGTGGGCGCGACCGTCTGGCGCAACCTGCGCGCCGGCACGTTCGAGGGCACGCTGCTGCCGGTGAATCCCAAGTACCGGGAACTGGACGGCATCGAAGTCGCGCCCCGCAGCTCGAAGCTGGCGGCCCGGCCCGACCTCGCGATCGTCTGCACGCCCGCCGCGACGCTGGTCGAGGTCGTCGGTCAATTGGCCGCCGTCGGCACTCGCGCAGTGATCGTCCTGACCGCGGGCGCGGACGCCGCGCTCAAGCAACGACTGCGCGACCTGGCACGGCCGACGACGATGCGCCTGCTGGGGCCCAACTGCCTGGGCCTGCTGTCGCCCGCGCTCGGGCTCAACGCCAGCTTCGCCCACACCGGCGCCATCGCGGGGGACGTCGCCTTCGTGTCGCAGTCGGGCGCCCTCGTCACCGCGGTGCTCGACTGGGCCAAGTCGCGGCAGGTCGGCTTCTCGCACATGGTGTCGCTCGGCGAGCACATGGACGTGGACTTCGGCGACCTGCTCGACTACCTGGCGAGCGACGCGGCCACGCGCTCCATCCTCCTGTACATCGAATCGATCGAGTCGCCGCGCAAGTTCATGTCCGCGGCACGGGCGGCGGCGCGCAACAAGCCGGTGATCGTCGTCAAGGCCGGCCGATCGAGCAAAGGCGCCCAGGCCGCGGCGTCGCACACCGGCGCCCTCGCCGGCTCCGACCTCGTGTTCGACGCGGCGATCCGGCGCGCCGGCATGCTGCGCGTGGACACGCTGCAGGAGCTCTTCGTCGCGGCGGAGACGCTGGCCCGCTTCGACGCCGACGTCGATCGCGGCGTGACGGTGATGACCAACGGCGGCGGCGCCGGAGTCCTGGCCGCGGACGCCGCGGAGCGCGAAGGCGTGGCGCTGGCGGCGCTCGGCACTTCGCTGCGCACGCGCCTGGACGGCACCCTGACGAGCCAGTGGTCGCACGGCAATCCCATCGACATCATCGGCGACGCGCCGGCCGCACGCTACGTCGACACGCTCGAGGCGCTCCTGGCCGACTCCGCCACCGGCGCGATCCTGTTCCTGCATGCGCCGACGGCCATCGTGCCCAGCGCCGACATCGCGCGCGCCTGCCTGCCCGTGGCCCGCGGCGCCAGGCGCAGGCTCCTGAGCTGCTGGCTCGGCGACGGCGCGGTCGCCGAGGCCCGCCACCTGTTCGAGGAGGCCGGCATCGCCGACTTCGAGACGCCCGAGGAAGCCGTGCAGGCCTGCGCGATGCTGGCGACCTACCGGCACAACCAGAAGATGCTGCTCGAGGCGCCCTCCAGCAGCGCGATCGGCGCGCCGGACATCGCGGGAGCCCGCGTCATCGTCGCGACGGCGCTCGCGGCAGGCCGCGAATCGCTCGACGAGGTCGAAAGCAAGGCGCTGCTCGCGGCCTATGGCATTCCCACCGTTCGAACCGCCCGGACAGCAGCCACTGCGGATGACGCGGTGAAGGCGGCCGCTGGGATCGGCTATCCGGTCGCCCTCAAGATCCTGTCACCCGACCTCAGCCACAAGTCCGACGCCGGCGGCGTCCTGCTGGACATCCTTGACGAGGCGGCGCTGCGAGCGGCCACCCGCCAGATGCTCGCCTGCGTGGGCGCCCTGCGGCCGGATGCGCGGATCGAGGGGCTCAGCGTGCAGGCCATGGCCCGCCGCCCCCTGGCGCAGGAACTCATCGTCGGCGCGAGCGTCGACCCGATCTTCGGCCCGGTGCTGATGTTCGGGCAAGGCGGGACGGCCGTGGAAGTCATCGCCGACCGCGCGATCGCGCTGCCGCCGCTCAATCGCGTCCTGGCGCGCGACCTGGTGGCGCGCACGCGCGTCGCGAAGCTGCTGCGGGGCTATCGCGGCCGCGCCCCGGTGGACGTCGACGCCGTCTGCGACGTCCTCATCGCGCTGTCGCGGATGCAGGCCGACCTGCCCGAGCTCGCGGAACTGGACATCAATCCGCTCTTGGCCGACGGCGAAGGCGTCTTGGCGCTCGACGCGCGGGTTCGCCTCAGCCGCACGCCCGTCGCCGGCGCCGAGCGCTTCGCGATCCGGCCGTTCCCCGACGATCTGACCGAGAAGGTCGACTGGCAGGGCCGCACCGTCACGATCCGCGCGATCCGTCCCGAGGACGAGCCGCTGCATCGCGCCTTCATCGCGCACGTGAACCCGGCCGACCTGCGCCTGCGCTTCTTCAGCAGCCGGCGCGAGCTGCCGCGTACCGAACTCGCCCGCCTGGTGCAGATCGACTACGCGCGCGAGATGGCCTTCATCGCGCTGGACACCGCGGCCGATGGCAAGCAGGAGACGCTGGGCGTCGTGCGGGCGGTCAGCGATCCGGACGACGTCGAGGCCGAATTCGCGATCCTGGTTCGCTCCGACGTGCAGGGACGCCGACTGGGCTCCGTGCTGCTGTCGAAGATGATCGGCTACCTGCGCAGGCGGGGCATCGTCCGGATGACCGGCGACGTGTTGCGAGAAAACACTGCGATGCATGGCCTGGTGCAGGCGCTCGGCTTCGAGCCTGTGTCGCACACGCGCGAACCCGGTACCGTGTACTACACGCTGGAACTGCAGCGTTCGCCTGCCGCCAGCCCAGCCGTCGACCACGCCTGAGCGCGACCGCGGAGTTGCGATGGATCGACGGCGATGTCGGGCCATCGCTGAAGAATCCGATCCGCAAGACGCCCTCCCGCGTCACCACCGAAAGGACGTTCCATGACCTATCCGAGCATCCTCATCCCGCTGGACAACCAACCCGAATGCGCCACCCGCACGCAGGCCGCGCTGGCACTCGCCAAGTCCATGGGCAGCTACGTGACCGGTGTCGCGCCGATCGAAGTGATGGACCTGCGCGCCAGCCTGCGCGCTTCCGCGTCGGTGGCCTCGATGCCGATCCTGGGGCGCGACGTTCTCCTGGAGGACGCGACACGCGCGGCGCTGGCTTTCGACGTCGCGTGCGAACTGGCGGGCGTCACGGCGCGCAAGGCGCTGGTCGAGGAAGGCGACATGAGCCATGCGCTCAGTCGACGCGGTCGCGTCAACGACCTGCTGGTCCTCACGCAGTCCGATCCACGCGCGAACGACGGCCAGGCCTTCAAGAACCCCGAGATCGAGACGACGATCCTCGCCAGCGCCCGGCCGGTGATCGTGTTGCCCTACGCGAACGCGGTGAAGACGCTCGGGCAGCGCGTGCTCGTGGCCTGGGATGACAGCCACGCCGCCGCCCGCGCCGTCGCCGACGCGTTGCCGCTGCTTCGCCGCGCCACGTCCGTGCAGGTCATGTGCTTCAACGGCGACGACCTGTCCGACGAGGACGGCCGCAGCAGCGAGCTGTCGAGCGTCGCCGAATGGCTGGCCCGCCACGGTGTCACGGCGCGTACACAAACCGAGACGACGCGGATCCCCGTCGCCGAGACCTTGCTGTCGCGCGCCGCCGATCAAGGGTCGGACCTCATCGTGATGGGTGCGTTCGGCCGCGCACGCTGGCGTGAGCGCCTGCTGGGCGGCACGACGCGAAGCGTGATGGGCACCATGACCGTTCCGGTACTGATGTCTCACTGATGGCAGAAAGCCGCCCGTCGGAGCCGGTCCGTCGCTTGCGGGATTCAGGCCTTGCGGCCGCCCTCAAGGACGTGCTGGCACGCGGCGCATCGCTCGGCGGCGGGCTGCGCCATCAGCCTTGGCCAGGGAATGGGTTCGCCGCAGTCGAGACAGTCGCCGTAGCGTTGCTCGTCCAGGCGCTGCAACGCATGCTCGCATTGGGCGACTTCGCGGCCCAGACGCGCGATCGCCGCATCGGCGACTTCGAACGCCTGGCCGACAGCCGCCTCGTCCTTGCGATCCGTGGCCTCGCGAGCGCGGGGTTCGGCCAGCAAGGCCGCGTTGTCACGCTGCAGAACGAGCAGTTCGACCTTCGCCTCCTTCAGCTCGAACTCGAGCATGTCGCGCAGGACGGTCAGATGGGCCTGGGTATCGATGTTCATTGCAGTCTCCTTGCCGTCTTCGGGCGGGTATCCAAGCAAGAGGGCACTCCATCGTCGCGCAGCCCCCGTCGGACGCCTTGAGGCACGTCAACCCGCCTGCAGACGCGTCGTCCATGGCGGGAATCGGCGTCATGTCGATGCCGCCGCACGCCACCCCGTCGATTCTGCGAACGTCTCGATGCCGGCCGCTTGAGCTTGCGCAAGGCCGTGACGCTCCAGTGCTCCTATCGTTTCCGGATCCAAGCACCTTGCAAGGGATCCGGTCATGACCTCGCCCTCCGCCACCGATTCCGGCGCAGCTTCCTGCGCGTCATCCGACGCCGCCTCCAGGCAGCAACGCACCGCACTCGTCACCGGTGGCACCAGCGGCATCGGCGCGGCCATTGCGCAGGCGCTGATGAGTGCCGGCTACCGCGTGGCCGCCAACTTCGGCTCGAACGCGCGCGCCGCGGACGAATTCGCCACACGGACCGGCATTCCTGTCTTCCGATGGAACGTCGCGGACTTCGCGGCGTGCCAGGAGGGCGTCGCGCGCGTCCAGGCGGCTCTCGGCCCCGTCGAGATCCTGGTCAACAATGCGGGCATCACGCGCGACGCGATGCTGCACAAGATGACGCCCGAGCAATGGCGCGAGGTGCTCGACGTCGACCTGGGCTCGTGCTTCAACATGACTCGCGCCGTCATCGAGGGCATGCGCGAGCGCCGCTTCGGCCGCATCGTCAACATCACCTCGGTCAACGGGCTGTCGGGCCAGGCCGGGCAGTCCAACTACGCGGCCGCCAAGGCCGGCATGATCGGCTTCACGAAGTCGGTGGCGCTCGAGGGCGCATCGCGCAACATCACGGCGAACGCCATCGCACCCGGCTACACGGACACCGCGATGGTGAGCGCCGTGCGGCCGGACGTGATGGAGCAGATCCTCAAGACCATCCCGGCCGGCCGCCTCGCCACGGCCGGCGAGATCGCGCGCTGCGCGGTCTTCCTCTGTGCCGACGACGCCGCGTTCATCACCGGCGCCACCTTGTCCGTCAACGGCGGCAAGTACATGGCCTGAGCCTTCGAGCCACGGCCATCCGCATCACCCAACGACTCGAACCCGCCGGAGCATCTCCATGTCCATGATGAAAGCCGCCGTCGTCCACGCCTTCGGCCAACCGCTGCGCGTCGAGGAAGTCCCCATTCCGGAGGTCGCGCCGGGACAGGTTCTGGTCAAGGTCGTCGCCTCGGGCGTCTGCCACACCGACCTGCACGCCGCCAGCGGCGACTGGCCCGTCAAGCCGACGCTGCCCTTCATCCCGGGCCACGAGGGCGTGGGCTACGTCGCCGCGCTCGGCGCCGGCGTCAAGGGCATCAAGGAGGGCGACCGCGTCGGAGTGCCCTGGCTGCACACCGCCTGCGGCCACTGCGAACACTGCATCACCGGCTGGGAGACGCTGTGCGACGAGCAGCAGATGACCGGCTACACGGTCAACGGCGGCTACGCGGAATACGTCCTCGCCGACCCCGGCTACGTCGGCCGCCTGCCGGCCAACGTCGGCCTCTCCGAGATCGCGCCCATCCTGTGCGCCGGCGTCACCGTCTACAAGGGACTCAAGGTGCTCGACTGCAGGCCGGGCGACTGGGTGGCCATCTCGGGCATCGGCGGACTCGGACACTGCGCCGTGCAATACGCCAAGGCCATGGGCTTCCACGTGATCGCCGTGGATATCGACGAGGCCAAGCTGGCACTCGCCATCCGCCTGGGCGCGGACATGGTCGTCAATGCGAGCACGCACGACCCGGCCCAGGAGATCCAGCGCGCGATCCGGGGCGCGCATGGCGTGCTGGTGACGGCGGTCTCGCGCAGCGCGTTCTCGCAGGCTCTGGGCATGCTTCACAAGCGCGGCACGATGTCGCTCGTCGGCCTGCCGCCGGGCGACTTCGCGCTGCCGATCTTCGACATGGTTCTCAATGCCAAGACCGTGCGCGGCTCGATCGTCGGCACGCGCAAGGACCTGCAGGAAGCCCTCGAGTTCGCGGGCGAAGGCAAGGTGCGCGTGACGTGCCGCGAGGATGGCCTGGACAACATCAACCAGGTGTTCGACCGCATGAAGCGCGGCGACATCGAGGGGCGCGTCGTGATGCGCATCGGCGCCGAACACGCCTGAGTTCGATGCCCGCTGGCCGGCGCCATCCGCAGCGATCGTCCGCATCGATGCGGCGTCCCGCGCACGACCGGCGCCGGCCGGCTTTTCAGTGAAGCCCGCAGAGCTGCACGGCCGGCGTGGCGAAGTCACGCCCGATCACGCTATGGGCGAAGAAGTAGTTGTTGCGTGCTCCTTCGCTGAGCGCATCGATGTCGACGTTGCCCGCCGCGTCGCACGGGAAACTGTATCCACGGCCTTCATCGAACAGGGAACGGAAGCGGAGCTCGAAGTCCGCGCAAGCCTGGTTGCTGACGATCGACGTGTTCACGATGCGCTCCCTTTCCGGCTCGGGCGACGGGATATCGCCCGATTCAAAGATGGAAGCGACGTGAAAACCCAGAGTCAATGATCGGCAACAGCGCGAAACAGACAGTGAACCCGCAGCTCCCGCCGCGCTGCGGAGCCGCACGGCGCGCTGCGACTCGGCCGACCAGCCCATTCGGTTTCAGCTTCTGGCGAAGTCGACCGCCCGTTTGCGTTTCGTCAATGCGCGTCTGCGGCACGGGCGTTCAATGTGCCGATCCCTGCTTCCAGGACACGTCCATGGCCTCCATCGCGTTGCGGCTCGGCGCCTTCAGACTGATGAAGGTCCTGCTCCCCGGATTCCTTGCCATCGCGTCGATGCTTCTGCCATCGAATGCCTCCGCCATCCCCTTGTTCAACCGGCAGACCGGGCAGAACTGCGTGGCCTGCCATGCGGGCGGCCAGTTCCCGGAGCTCACGCCGTATGGCCGCCTGTTCAAGATGACCGGCTACACGTTGGGCGCCCGCGCACTGCCGCTTTCCGTGATGGCGCTCGCAAGCGTCTCGAAGGTCGCCAACACCTCGAAGAGCGACGACCCGTCAGCGGACTTCCAGAAGAACGATCGTCCGATCTTCGCGACCGGCAGTGTGTTCGTCGGAGGAAAGGTCACCGACAACATCGGCGTCTTCACCCAGTTCACGTGGGACCCCTACGCCACCACGACCGACTCGGGCGGCTTCAAGGGCCGGTTCGCCGCGGACAACATGGACATCCGCTACGCCGATCGGCTGATCGGCGACAGCCACGAAGTGATCTTCGGCGTGTCGACCAACAACAACCCGTCCATCACGGATCCGTGGAACACCGCGGCGGCCTGGATGCAGTACGTGCCGGTGCCGAGTCCGACGAGCAGCCAGTTCATCGACGGCGCCTCGCCCTATCCCGGCCTGGCCGCGGGCGGGAACATCGCCGGCATCAGTGCCTATGCCTTCATCGACCAGACGCTCTATCTCGAGGCAGGCGACTACCGCACCGCCAAGGGCCTGTTTTCCTTCATGAAGTGGGGCCTGCACGATGTCGACGTCACGAAGCTGCGCGGTGACAACCCGTATCTGCGCGCGGCCCTGAACCAGGCCTGGGGCGCCAGCACGCTGATGGTCGGACTGACGCACATGACCTCGCGAATCTATGACGATCCGCTCGACACGTCGGACCCGTCGACGGTGCATCGATACAACGACCTGTCACTGGACGCCCAATACCAGTACCTGCTCGATCCGCATGCCTGGACGGCGCAGTTCGTCTGGAGCCGCGAGACGCACGACTATCCGGCCGGGCTCGTCGGCCAGCCCTCGCCGTTCGTGGATGCCCAAGGCAATGCGCTCCCTCTGAGTTCGCCCACCGACCACACCCGCTTGCTGAGGGCGAAGCTGTCCTATGTCTACCAGGCACGCTACGGCGGCAGCATGTCGCTGTTCGACCTCACTGGGTCCACCAACACCGCCAACCAGACGTCGGGTTACGACCCCGCGACGCTCGCGATCACGTCCAACGCGACGGCCGCCGCGCCCTCCACACGCGTCAACGGCAGCCTGACGGGCAATCCCGCCACGCGCGGCGCAACGCTCGAAGGCTTCTGGTTGCCGCTGCAGAACCTGCGCGTGGGACTGCAGTACACGGCCTACACCAGATACAACGGCGCGCGCGACAACTACGACGGATTCGGCCGCAACGCGCGCGACAACAACTCGCTGTTCCTGTACGCCTGGACGGCGTATTGAACGCGGACCTTCTCGACCATCGCAGGAGCGACCATGAAGACCTTCTTCATCGCCACCGCCGCGTTCGCCGCAGCCATCCTCGCCGGCTGCGCGAATCCCCAACGCTCGCGCGACCTCGGCAATCCGGCGATCGCAGGTCCGGTGCTCGCGCAGCAGGCCTGCTCGCTATGCCACGGCGTCCGTGGCGTCTCCCTGTCGCCCAACTTCCCGAACCTGGCAGCGCAGCAACCGGCCTACCTGGTCGCCCAGTTGACCGAATTCCGCAGCCACTCGCGCCAGGATCCCGCAGGCTACGAATACATGTGGGGCATCGCGCGCAAGCTGACCGACGACCAGATTGCCGGCATCGCGGCCTACTACGCGGCCCAGCCGCCGGCGCACCAGCGCGTGGAGGCCGGCGCGGCGCGGATCGACGAAGGACGCAGGCTGTTCACGCAGGGTGCGCCCGATCGCGGCATCCCTGCCTGCAGCAGTTGCCACGGCGACCAGGGACAAGGCCAGGCCACGTTCCCGCGGATCGCCGGCCAGCACGGCGACTACATCACCAAGCAGTTGCTCGTCTTCAAGCGCACCGACCAGCGCCCCGACGGCCCGGCGATGCAGGCGGTGGCGCACCAACTCGCGCCGGACGACATCGCCAACGCCGCTGCGTTCCTGCAGACGCTCTGAGACAGCGGTTCAGGCGCCGGCTGTCCACGATCGGGAGCCCGGGCCTCGCGGAACTCGGCAGCTAGTCGCCTTGCCCGCCGCGCGACACGACCCGCGCGATCGCATGGGCCAGTTCGTCGCGCGTGCACGGCTTGGGCAGCAACTCCCAGGCACTCGGCGAGTCGCGGTCGGCCTCGATGAGTTCGGCCGAGAATCCCGACATCAACAGGATGTGCATCGCCGGATGACGTCGTTGCACTTCCCGGGCCAGCGCCGTGCCGCGCATGCCCGTGCCGAGTGCGATGTCCGTCAACAGGAGGTCGGCGTGCTCGCCGCTGTCCAGCGCGACCAGCGCCTGCTCCGCGGAGGACACCGCATGCGCGACGCAGCCGAGCGCCGCGAGGAACTTCGACATCACGGCACGCACCTCGGCGTCGTCCTCGACCAGCAAGACCCGCAGCCCGGCAGGCACGGCAGCCCCCGCGGGATCGCGTGCACCGGCCAGCGCGTCCGAGCCGCTCGGACCCGGCAGCACCATCGCGATGCTGGTGCCGACTCCCTGGGTGCTCTCGATCGCGATGCTGCCGCGAGACTGCTTCACGAAGCCGTAGACCGTGCTGAGGCCCAGGCCGGTGCCACGCCCTGGCGCCTTGGTCGTGAAGAATGGCTCGAAGGCGCGCTCGCGCACTTCCTCCGGCATGCCCGAGCCTGTGTCCGACACCGTGATGCGGACGAAGCGCTCGTGGGGCGACCACCGCTCGGACATGTCGCCCTCGACGTCGTGCGGAGCGAGCGTGCTGGCTCGAGCCTCGAAGCGAAGCCTGCCTCCCGTGGGCATTGCATCGCGCGCATTGATCGCGATGTTCAACAGCGCGGACTCCAGTTGCCCGGGGTCCGCGACCACCCACAGCTCATGATCGCCCGCGTCGACCTCGATCCGGATGTGCTGATCCACCGTGCGCCGGAGCATGTCGGCCAGCGAGCCGAGCAGCATCGCCACGTTCACCGACGTCGGCTGCAGCACCTGGCGTCGGGAAAAGGCCAGCAGCTTGCTCGTCAGCTCGGCGGCGCGGCGCGTCGCGCGAAACGCGGCAGCCACGAGTTGATGGCCATTGACGTCACCGTCCAGCGCAGGCAGTTCCTCGAGCACCTGCAGGTTGCCCTGGATCACCGTCAGCAGGTTGTTGAAATCGTGGGCGATGCCCCCTGTCAGCTGGCCGACGCTCTCCAGGCGCTGCGCGTGGTTCAGCGCCTCCTCGGTCTGAGCACGCTGCAGGCTGTTGGCCAGCAGGTTGGCCAACGACTCGAGAAAGCCCGCTTCGTCGTCGCGGAAACGCTCGTCGCGCAGCGACAGCGCGGCCAGCACGCCCACCACGCGCCCGCGGTCGAACAGCGGCACACCGATGACGCTCGAGACGCCCGCGTCCACGAAGCCCTGCAAGACGCAGAACCGGGTCTCGTCACGCAACGACATGGAGCGCACCGTGCGGCCCTGCTCCGCGACGAGGCCCGGCAAGGTATCGCTCCGGTTGGCGCACGCCTGGCCGACGACGCTGCGTCCCAGCACCCCCGCGCCGGCGACGATGCGGAACTCGAGCCGCCCGGGTTCCAACAGGTAGACCACCGCGGCCTCGACCTCCAGGGCCTCGCTGGCGATCTGCGGCACCTCGCCGAGCAGCGCCTGGGGCTCGCGCGTGTCGACCGCCAGGCGCCCCAATTGGGCCAGGTGCTCGGCGTAACGCGCGCGCTGCAACGCCTGCTTCACGCGCGGGTACGCGCCGATGTCGCGGATCGCCGCCACCACCAGCGGCGCGCCGTGCCCCTGCAGCGGGCTGAGCGCGATCTCGACCATCACCTCCGTGCCGTCCTTGCACCGGGCGACCAGTTCCATCTGCGTGCCCATCGGCCGCGGCTGCGGCGTCCGGCCGTAGGCCTCGCGGTAGGCCGCGTGCCGCGGCCGGATGGCCTCGGGCACCAGCGCATCCACCGGCAGGCCCCCGAACTCGCCGACCTCGTACCCCAGCAGGCGCGCGGCGGCAGGATTGGCCATCACGATGACCCCACCTGCATCGACCAGCAACAGCGCATCGGGATAGGCCGAGAACAGCGAGCGGAAGACGCTCTGCTCGAGCTGGCCTTCCGGTTCGGCGCCGTGCGGTTCTTGCGCGGGCATCAACGCACCACGACTTCCGGTGCCAGGACGTAGCCGGCGCCGCGGACGGACTTGATGATCTTCGGCTCGTCGGCATCGTCCTCGAGCTTCTTGCGCAAGCGGCCCACCTGCACATCGATCGTGCGGTCGAACGGGCCGGCGTCGCGTCCACGCGTCTCCTGCAGCAGAAAATCGCGCGACAGGACGCGGCCGGGGTGCTCCGCGAGCACCTTGAGCAACTCGAACTCGCCCGTCGTCAGCGGCACGTCCGCACCTCGGCTGTCCGTGAGGCTGCGCGCCGCCGTGTCGAGCGTGAAGCCCGCGAAGACGAGGCCGGTTCGATGTGCCGGAGCGGGCTGCGCGATGGCAGGCGGCGCGTGGTTCGGGTCGGCGAGCGACGTGCGGCGCAGGATCGCGGTGATGCGCGCCAGCAACTCGCGCAGGTCGAACGGCTTGGTGACATAGTCGTCCGCACCGATCTCCAGCCCGACCACCTTGTCGACGGCATCGCCACGGCCGGTCACGATGACCAGGCCGCAGCGTGACCGCTCGCGCACCTGGCGGGCGATCGCCAGCCCGTCCTCGCCGGCAAGCCCGAGGTCCAGCAGCACGAGCGCGGGCGGATCCACCGGCAGCAGCGCCATCAGGTCGCGCCCGGCGTGCACCTGGGTCACTCGGTATCCGCGGCCCTGCAGGTAGTTCGAGATCAAGGTCGTGATGTCGACCTCGTCGTCAAGGACGGCAATGTGGAGAGCGGCGCTCATGCGGGGCCAGGCACTGTGGATGGATCAGGCGCAAGCGTACCAGTTGTCGAGTCGGCACCGACACCAGAAGCCCCGTCGGCCGGGCTGCTCATCGCGTTCGTCCTCGGCTGCGTCGGTGGCACCTTGGCCGTCCAACGTTCCGGGCTGTCCGCGCTGCTCCGATCGCTCTGGCGGTCGGGGTCGTCGCACTCGTTCCCGCGTTCGGCGACATCCGACCTCGGGCCATCGCGTCAGGCTCGCCCGACGCCGGCCAGGCCGCACCGAAGGGGCCTCGCGCCGGTTGATCCATCGCAAGGTCGGCTGCCGAGCCGCCGGTATCTTCGACTCCATTCGCAAAGCCTCGCCTCGAGGAGCATTCAAATGCGCTTCCGCCTAGCCGCCCTGATCAAGCCGGTCGATCCCGTGGTTGCCAAGCATCCGTCGAGTCGCGACGCCGACGCTGCCGTCGCCTTGCTCCGGCGTGCCGGCTACGGTGGTCGCATGCTGAGCGTGGTCGGCCACGCGGGTGCCAGCGTCGACCTCGACAGCCTGGGGCCCGGTCTTTCACGGGCAACGCCTCATTGGGCAGCGTCAGGAACGGCCCTGGGCTTGCTATGGGCCCTTTTCATGGTCGCCGCCGTGGTGCTGCCTCCGGCAGGCGGCGCCGCGTTCGTCGCGTTGCTCATGATTGGAGCGCTGACACTCGCGCTGCAGGCGGCGGTCATCGCCCACATCCTGGCCCCAGGGCGGGCCTTGCCACGCGAACGGGCAGGCGCACCCCAGGTGTCGGCAACCAGCGATGCACGATCGTGGCATTTCCTGGTGTTGGTCCACGGCAGCCGGAGCGAAGTGGCCCTGGCACGCGACATCCTCGCGGCCCATTGAATTCAAGCTCGGGGTGCCCGACCGCCTGTGATTCGCGTGCGCAGCGCACCTTGGCCATTCATGAGTCATCGTTTGCATCAACTGCTCGATTTCGACCTCGCAGGCCGCGCAGCGCGGCCTGCGAGGCACTCCATGTCGCCCGCCTTCTTCACGAGTTCTCACCGCTCGCGATGCAAGAGCCGGAGGTACTCCGCCAACCAGTTTCACGGGGAACTTCTCAAAGTGCCTGAGAAGTTCTGAGAAGTCGAACATGCTCACCTGAGCGACATGCGCACTCAGGCCCGCCTCTGACACTGCTCGCACGCGTCCGAGGTTCTAGGCCGAAGGCTGTTGCGTGGTTGTTGCGCACTGGAGACCACTCAAGACCACTGGCATGACGTCCCGGAAAGCAAAAGGCCCGCACAGTATCCTGTGCAGGCCTTTGCTAAGTGCTTGATTTCCCTGGTAGTTCTTGGTCTCCGGTGGTCTGGAGTGGCCAAGAGGAAATCGGTGTTTTTGGTCGGGGCGGCGGGATTCGAACTCGCGACCCCTTGCACCCCATGCAAGTGCGCTACCAGGCTGCGCTACGCCCCGACTGAGCCTCGCAGTATAGCCCGAATTCCGGCTTGCCGAAAAGGCCTCGATGAAAGTTCTCAGCTGACCAGCAACGCGCGAATCGCCAGCAGCTCGGCGCGGATCTGCTCGGGCGTGGAAAGCGCGCCGCGCGCCGCGGGCGGGGCGCTCGCGACCGCGGGGGCACGGCGGTTCGACTGCAGCGCCGCGGCGCGCACGCCCGCGTTGCCGGCGGGGATGCTGGCGCTGCGCGCGAGCGTGGCCGTGGCCGTGGCCGCGAATTCGCCGACGCCGCGTTGCGCGCGCTCGATGATGGCCAGGTCGTCCCGGGCCATCGCTTCCAGCGCGGCGTCGTCGAGTTCGGCGACATCGGTCGCGCGCGTACGCGTGCCCGGGTCGCGCGCGGGCGCGGGCTCGAGCGCCATCGGGGCGGTCGGGGCCAGGTCGTCGACGGCGTCGTCCTCGAGCTCGTCGGGATCGAACGGCTCCGCCGGCTGCGCCTGGGCCTGCGCGTGGCTGCCGGCGGCATCCGTGAGCTGGTTGCGCGCGCCGCTGATGGTGAAGCCCTGCTCGTACAGCAGGTCGCGGATGCGCCGGATCAGCAGCACCTCGTGGTGCTGGTAGTAGCGGCGGTTGCCGCGGCGCTTCATGGGCTTGAGTTGCGTGAACTCCTGCTCCCAGTAGCGCAGCACGTAGGCCTTGACGCCGCACAACTCGCTGACTTCGCCGATGGTGAAGTAGCGCTTGGCGGGGATGGCGGGCAGTGGTTTGATGTCCGCGCTCATCAGGCTACCCTCCGCCTGGCGGCTGCGGTGCGAGCCCCTTCGGGCGGCCGTGCGGTGCTCATTGACTGACCTCTTCGGAAGTTCTCATGATCCGCTCCCCCTCCTGATGCCCGGCTCCTGCGCCGCGTTGCAAATCAACGGTCTCCGGAGTGGGGCTCAGACTTTACTCGAACTCTTCGGGGGGCGGTATCTCGCCCTGGACGATGGCCTTGAGCTTGTGGCTGGAATGGAAGGTGACGACGTTGCGCGCCTTGATGGGCACGGCCTCGCCGGTGCGCGGGTTGCGGCCCGGACGCGAGCCCTTCTCGCGGATGGAGAAGTTGCCGAAGCCCGAGAGCTTGACCTCGGTGCCCTTGACGAGCGCCTCGTGCAGCAGCTCGAAGAACGCCTCCACGATGTCCTTGGACTCGCGCTTGTTCAGGCCGATGCGGTCGAACAGCAGCTCGGCCAGCTCGGCCTTGGTGAGCGTGGGCGTCTCCAGCGACGGCAGGATGACGGCGTCGGGGCGTGTCTCTTCGGTCATTCCAGTGTCCATGTGCGCATCATCGCAGAGCCTCGGCGCCTCAGGCGCGCAGGCGCGCGCCCGTGGCCGTCGCCGCGCGCGCGATGGCCGAGGCCACGGCGGCGTCGATGATCTCGTCGGTGAGCGTCGCGTCGTCGGACAGCAGTTCCAGGCGCACGGCCAGGCTGCGTTCGCCCGCGGCGAAATCGGCGGCACCGGCCTTGGGGCGGTACACGTCGAACAGCGTGGCCGAGCGCACCAGGCCGGTGGCGTCGTCGCGCAGCGCGGCCATCAGCGCGTCGTGCCTGACGCTCTCCTGCACCACCAAGGCAAGGTCGCGGCGGGCGGCCTGCTGGCGCGGCAGCGGCTGCGCCTGCGGCACCTCGCGCGCCTGCACACCCGCGAGATCCAGCTCGAACACGATGGGCGCGGTCGGCAGGTCGTAGGCCTGGCGCCAGCGCGGATGGAACTCGCCGACGTGGCCGATGGCCCGGCCATCGACCAGCACCGCCGCGCAGCGGCCCGGGTGCATCGCCGGATGCTCGGCGGCGACGAACGTGACGGCGCGCGGCGCCAGCAACTGCTCGACGTCGCCCTTGACGTCGAAGAAGTCGACGTGGCGCTCGGCGGCGCCCCATTGCAGCTGGTCGGCCGGGCCCCAGGCCAGGCCGGCCACGCGCAGCGGCTGCGCCACGCCGGCCACCGACGTCAGCGTCGACGTGACCGACGCATCGCGCGAGAACACGCGGCCGATCTCGAAGATGCGCACGCGCGGCGCCTTGCGGGCCAGGTTGTTGCGCAGGATCTGCACCAGGCTGCCGACGAGGCTGGAGCGCATCACGGCCAGCGGCGCGGCGATCGGGTTGAGCACCTCGATCGGGTGGGCGTTGCCGGCGAGTTCGTGCTCCCAGCGCGCCTCGACGAAGGAGAAGTTGATGGTCTCCTGGTAGTCGAGCGCGGCCACGGCGCGGCGCACGGCGTGCGACGAGCGGCTGGACTCGCGGCGCACGCGCGCGGTCACGGGCGCGATGGGCGGGGTGTCGGGCAGCTTGCCGAAGCCCAGCACGCGGATCACCTCCTCGATCAGGTCTTCCTCGATCAGCAGGTCGAAACGCCACGACGGCGGCGTGACGGTGATCGTGCCGTCCGCCTCGGTGTATTCCAGGCCCAGGCGCTTCATCACGCCGGCGCACTCTTCCTGCGTGACGGGCATGCCGATGACCTTGGCCGCGCGCGCGACGCGCAGCGTGACGGGTGCGCGCGCGGGCAGGCGCGCGACGACGTCGTTGAGCGGGCCGGCCTGGCCGCCGCAGATGTCGAGGATCAGCTGCGTGATGCGCTCGACGTGCTCGGGAATGGTCTCGGCATCGACGCCGCGCTCGAAGCGGTGGCCGGCGTCCGTTGCGAAGTTGAAGCGGCGCGAGCGTCCCGCCACGGCGACGGGCCACCAGAACGCGGCCTCCACGTAGACGTCGGTGGTGGTGTCGGACACGGCCGTGGCGTCGCCGCCCATGATGCCGGCGAGCGACTCGGGGCCGGCGCTGTCGGCCACCACGCCCACCTTCTCGTCGAGCTCCACGGTGTTGCCGTTCAGCAGCTTGAGCGTCTCGCCCGGCCGGGCCCAGCGGATCACGAGCTCGTCGTGGATCCTGGCATGGTCGAAGATGTGCGACGGACGGCCCAGCTCGAACATCACGTAGTTGGAGATGTCGACCAGCGGCGACACCGAGCGCTGGCCGCAGCGGGCCAGGCGATCGACGATCCATGCGGGCGTCTGCACCTTCGGATCCACGCCCTTGACGACGCGGCCGGTCCAGCGGCCGCACAGGTCGGCCGCCTCGATGCGAACCGGCACCTGGGCGTCGTGCGTGGGCTTCACCGGCGTGAAGCTGGGCAGGTTCAGCGGCGTGCCGGTGAGCGCCGACACTTCGCGCGCCACGCCCAGCACCGACAGGTTGTGCGCCAGGTTGGGCGTGAGCTTCAGCGTGAACAGCGTGTCGTCGAGCTTCAGCGCCTCGCGGACGCTGATGCCCAGCGGGGTATCGGCCGGCAGTTCCAGCAGGCCGCCGTGGTCTTCCGACAGCTTCAGCTCGCGCGCCGAGCACAGCATGCCGAAGCTCTCGACGCCGCGCAGCTTGCCCACGCCGATCTTGAACGGCTTGCCGTCCTCGCCAGGGGGGAGTTCGGCCCCCACCATGGCCAGCGGCACGCGGATGCCGGCGCGCGCATTGGGCGCGCCGCAGACGATCTGGAGCGGGCCGTTCGGCGACAGCGCGCCGGCGTCGACCTTGCACACGCGCAGCTTGTCGGCGTTGGGGTGCTGCACCGCCTCGAGGATCTCGGCGACGACGATGCCGGAGAACGGCGGCGCCACCGGATGCATCTCCTCGACCTCGAGGCCGGCCATGGTCAGCAGGTCGGCCAGTTGCTCGGTGGAGATGGGCGGGTTGCAGAACTCGCGCAGCCAGGATTCCGGGAATTGCATGATGGGGAACTCGAATTCGGGTGGTCGGTCGATCAGCGGAACTGCGACAGGAAGCGCAGGTCGCCGTCGAAGAACTGGCGCAGGTCGTTGACGCCGTAGCGCAGCATCGTGAGGCGGTCGGGGCCCATGCCGAACGCGAAGCCGATGTAGCGTTCCGGGTCCAGCCCGAAGTTCTTCACCACGTTCGGATGCACCTGGCCGGAGCCGGCCACCTCCAGCCAGCGGCCCTTGAGCGGACCGCTCTGGAACGCGATGTCGACCTCGGCCGAGGGCTCGGTGAACGGGAAGAACGACGGACGGAAGCGGATCACCAGATCGTCGGCCTCGAAGAACTGGCGCAGGAAGTCGGTGAACACCGAGCGCAGGTCCTTGAAGCTCACGTTCTCGCCGATCCACAGGCCTTCGCACTGGTGGAACATGGGCGAGTGGGTGGCGTCGGAGTCGACGCGGTAGGTGCGGCCCGGGGCGATCACGCGGATCTCGGGCATCGTCTTCGCGCCGGCGTACTTCTTGACGTGCTGCATCGCGTAGCGCACCTGCATCGGGCTGGTGTGCGTGCGCAGCAGCTTGCCGCCCTCGACGTAGAACGTGTCGTGCATCGAGCGCGCCGGATGGTCCTCCGGCGTGTTCAGCGCGGTGAAGTTGTACCAGTCCTCCTCGATCTCGGGGCCGTCGGCCACGTCGAAGCCCATGGAGCCGAAGATCTGCTCGATGCGCTCCAGCGAGCGCGACACCGGGTGCAGGCCGCCCTGCCCGCGCGCGCGGCCGGGCAGCGTCACGTCGAGCGCCTCGGCCTTCAGCTGCGCCTGCAGTTCGGCGTCGGCCAGCGCCTGGCGGCGCGCCGTGAGCGCGGCCTCGATGCGCTGCTTGACCACGTTGATCTCGGCGCCGCGGGTCTTCTTCTCCTCCACCGACAGCGCGGCCATGCCCTTGAGCAGTTCGGTCACGCGACCGGTCTTGCCGAGGAAACGGGCCTTCGCGTTCTCCAGGTCGGCCGGCGTGGCGGCGGCGGAGAAATCGGTTTCGGCGGACTGCACCAGGAGGTCGAGGTCGTTCATGTTGGCCGTCAAGTCAATCGAGCCGAGCAGCTTGATTGCGAATGGAGACAGGAAAAAGAAAAGGCCGGCACCCAGGGTGTCGGCCTTGTCGTGGAATCACCGCGCGGCGGCAATTCCTTGGCTTCGATCGCTGCGCGCCGGAAGAACCGGCCGCGGCGTGATCACGTTCAAGCCAGCTGAGCCTTCACCTTGGCGACGATGCTGCCAAAGGCGGCGGGGTCGTTGATGGCCATGTCCGACAGCACCTTGCGGTCCAGGTCGATCGACAGCTTCTTGAGGCCGGCGATGAAGCGGCTGTACGTGACGCCGTGCGAACGGGCGCCGGCGTTGATACGGGCGATCCAGAGGGCGCGGAAGACGCGCTTGCGGGTGCGGCGGTCACGGTACGCGTATTGACCGGCCTTCATCACCGCTTGCTTGGCGACGCGGTAGACGTTCTTGCGGCGACCGCGGTAGCCCTTGGCCAGGGCGAGGATCTTCTTGTGGCGGGCGCGAGCCGTTACACCACGTTTGACGCGAGGCATGAGTAGTTCCTTTCAGTCCGTAACTTGAAGATCAGAGGCCGGCGAACGGCAGCATCTGAGCCATGTGACCCATGTTGGTCTCATGCACGTTGACCGCACCACGCAGGTGGCGCTTGTTCTTCGTGGTCTTCTTCGTGAGGATGTGGCGCTTGAACGCCTGACCGCGCTTGACGGTGCCACCCGGACGGACGCGGAACCGCTTGGCCGCGCTCTTCTTGGTCTTCATCTTGGGCATTGAATGCTCCTTTTAATGCACCCTGGTCCAGGCGAACGTCGAGATCGGCGTTACTTGTCTGCCTGCCGGGCTTCTGGCGAGATCCCGCAAAAAAAGCGCATCTCGCGACGCGCTTTCTCCACGGGGCTCACCGTGAATTCCACCGGCTCGCCTAGGCAGCGTACCGGGGAACCCAGGATTATAGACTAAGTTTTCTTCTTCGGGGCAAGCACCATGATCATCTGGCGCCCTTCCAGCTTGGGCATGTGCTCGACCATGGAGACGTCGGACAGCTCGTCACGGATGCGTTCCAGCAGGCGCATGCCGATGTCCTGGTGGGTGATCTCGCGGCCGCGGAAACGCAGCGTGACCTTGCCCTTGTCGCCATCTTCCGCGATGAAGCGGCGAAGATTGCGCATCTTGATGTTGTAGTCGCCTTCATCGGTGCCAGGGCGGAACTTCACTTCCTTGACCTCGATGATCTTCTGCTTGGACTTGGCGTCGGCGGCCTTCTTCTGCTCGATGTACTTGAACTTGCCGTAGTCCATCAGGCGGCAGACCGGGGGATCGGCCATGGCGGCGATCTCGACCAGATCCACGTCGTACTCGCTGGATAGCCGCAAGGCCTCCATCAGGCTCACAACGCCAAGCGGCTCGTTTTCGGGGCCATTCAAACGCACCATGGGTGCGGTGATTTCTCGGTTGAGCCGGTGTTTGCGCTCGACATTGGGAGTCCGGCGGTCAGCAAAGGTAGCGATGGTGCAAGTCCTTCAAGTGCAATCCTGGGCAAGAGCAGGACGCATAGCATGGGGTGGTGAACGAACGGGGCAAATCGCCGACCCGCCAACACGAAAACGCGCCGGAAAGCGCGTTGTCGAGGAGGAAGACCGACGATTCTGGACGGTCAGACCTTGGTGGCGATGTCCTCAGCGAGCTTCCGTTCGAAGTCTGCAAGAGGCATCACGCCGAGATCCCGGTTGCCCCGGGCGCGCACCGCAACGGCCCCGCTTGCCTTCTCCTTGTCGCCAACGACGAGGATGAACGGAACCTTCTGCAATGAATGCTCGCGGATTTTATAGGTGATCTTTTCGTTGCGCAAATCGGCCTGCACCTTGATACCTTCATTTCGGAGGTTATCGACCACCTGCTGCACGTAATCCGCCTGCTGGTCCGTGATACCGCACACCACCACCTGCACCGGCGCCAGCCAGGCCGGCAATGCCCCGGCGTGCTGCTCGATCAGGATGCCGATGAAGCGCTCCAGGCTGCCGACGATGGCGCGGTGGAGCATGACGGGCGCATGGCGCTCGCCGGATTCGGCCACGTACTCGGCGCCCAGGCGCTGGGCCATCGAGAAGTCGACCTGCATCGTGCCGCACTGCCACTGCCGGCCCAGCGCGTCCTTCAGCGTGTACTCGATCTTCGGGCCGTAGAAGGCGCCGTCGCCCGGGGCGAGCACCACCTCCACGCCGGAAGCCTCGAGGCTCTTGATCAGCGCGGCCTCGGCCTTGTCCCAGATCTCGTCGGAGCCGATGCGCGCGGCAGGGCGCGTGGCCACCTTGTAGATGATGTCCGTGAAGCCGAAGTCCTTGTAGACCTTTTGCAGCAGCGCCGTGTAGGCCAGGCACTCGGGCAGGATCTGGTCTTCCGTGCAGAAGATGTGGCCGTCGTCCTGCGTGAAGCCGCGCACGCGCATGATGCCGTGCAGGCCGCCGCTGGGCTCGTTGCGGTGGCAGTTGCCGAACTCGCCGTAGCGCAGCGGCAGGTCGCGGTAGCTCTTGATGCCCTGCTTGAAGATCAGGATGTGGCCGGGGCAGTTCATCGGCTTGAGGGCGTAGTCGCGCTTCTCGCTCTCCGTCGTGAACATCGCGTCCTTGTACTTGTCCCAGTGGCCGCTCAGCTCCCACAGCGACTTGTCGATGACCTGCGGGCCCTTGACCTCCTGGTAGCCGTTGTCCTGGTAGACCTTGCGCATGTACTGCTCGACGCCCTGCCACACGGCCCAGCCCTTGGGATGCCAGAACACCATGCCGGGGGCGTGATCGTCGATGTGGAACAGGTCCAGCTCGCGCCCCAGCTTGCGGTGGTCGCGCTTCTCGGCCTCCTCCAGCATCGTCAGGTACTGCGCCAGCTCTTCCTTCGTCGCCCAGGCCGTGCCGTAGATGCGCTGGAGCATCTCGTTGCGGTGGTCGCCGCGCCAGTACGCGCCGGCCACCTTCATCAGCTTGAAGAACTTCAGCTTGCCCGTGGAGGGCACGTGCGGGCCGCGGCACAGGTCCTCGAACGCGCCTTCGCGATACAGCGAGACGTCCTGGCCCTCGGGAATGCTGCCGATGATCTCGGCCTTGTAGGCCTCGCCCATGTCCTTGAAGTACTTCACCGCCTCGTCGCGCGGCAGCACGCGTCGCGTCACCTTCTCGTCCTTGGCGGCGAGCTCGCCCATCTTCTTCTCGATGGCGGCGAGGTCTTCCGGCGTGAACGGGCGCTTGTAGGCGAAGTCGTAGAAGAAGCCGTTCTCGATGACCGGGCCGATCGTGACCTGGGCCTCGGGGAACAGCTCCTTGACGGCGTAGGCCAGCAGGTGGGCCGTGGAGTGGCGGATCAGGTCGAGCCCGTCCGGATCCTTGGCCGTGACGATGGCCAGCGATTCATCGGCTTCGATCAGGTGGCTCGTGTCGACCAGCCTCGTGTGGCCGGGCGCGCCGACGCGGCCGCCGAGCGCGGCCTTGGCCAGGCCGGCGCCGATGGAGGCGGCGACCTCGGCCACCGTGACGGGTTGCGGGAACTCGCGCCTGGAACCGTCGGGCAATTGGATGGCGATCATGGGAAGTCTCTTTCGGAAATGAAAAACGCGGCCGTCTGGCCGCGTTTCTGGAATGAGGAAAAAAAGCTTGCCGCGCGTCAGTGCGCCACGGCCGGGCACGCCTCGCGGATCGATTCGAACATAGCCGTAGTTCGCGGTGTCATAACCCGTCGCGCCTTTCCCATTCTTGAAAATCAGTCGATGCAGGATCGAGATGGCTCGATTCTATTTGATTTTCGCGATACGCCCAGACGCCGAGTCGCGCCGTTGCAACCCGCCAATTCAAGGCAAGGGCACGGCCTCGACGGACGACTGCCGCGTCAGCGCCTCGAATTCGTCGGCCAGGCGCGCGCTCTCCGCGGTCGCGCGTGCCCACACGCGCTCGCGGGCGTCGTGGTCGTCGCCGTAGGCCTTGAAGTCGCCGCGGTCGGGGATCTTGCCACCCGGCAGCGTCGCCACCCACTCCGGGCTGGGCGACAGCAGCACCACGTTGGCCAGGCGCGCGCTGGCGCGGTGGCGATGGCGCAGGGCCTTGTCCAGCCAGCCGGGCACCAGCGTCTTCTGGAAGTGCGGATAGAGCACCAGGCCCTCGCCAAGTGCCGCGTAGTCCAGGTGCAGGTGGTAGTCGGTGATGCCGCCGTCCCAGTACGGGCCGGGCGGGCCACCGGGAATGGATTCGACCGCCTCCAGCCAGAACGGGATCGTGCAGCTCGCGAGGATGCTGCGGCTCAGGTTGGCGGCGGAGAGCTCGACGTGATGGGTGCGGTAGTCGTGCGTGGGCACCGGCAGCCGGTCGCGCGGGTCGGAGAAGATCACGCGCTCCAGGAAGCCGCCCATCGCGCGACGCGACACGGCGTTCGACGCGAACGCGCCGAGGTAGCCGAGCGGCGTGCGCAGGCGCCCGTCCCGCGCGAGCGCGCGCACGCCCCGGCTCGTGAACACGTGCAGCCGGTAGCGCGGGTTGGACAGCACCTCGTGCTCGCGTCCGCCGAAGCGTTCGCGCAGCTTGGCCTCGAACAGCTCGCTCACATGGCTCGGCCTGGGCGCCTTGCCCGGCTCGTGCTCGTAGCGCTGTGCGATGTAGTCGGCCGCCAGTTCGGCGAGCGCCGCGTCGGGGTCGGGCAGGCAGGCGCTGGCCATGCGCCACGCGCCGATCGACGCGCCCAGCAGGTGCACCACCTGCTCGCTGCGCGGCAGCCACTGGCCGAAGATGAAGCGGTCGAGCGGGTTGAGGATCAGGCCCTTGGGGCCGCCGGCCGCCGCCGGGATCGCGCGGATGTCGGAGGGCTGCAGCCCGCGTTCCCGCAGGCGCTTCAACGCCTGCGGGCCGGCGAGGATCTGCAGCGCCTTCACTGTGCCGCGATGACGCCGCAGGCGATGCGGGCGCCGGCGTTGCCGCTGGGCTGGGCGTCGTAGTTGTCGGCGGACACGTGCAGGATGACCGCGTGGCCGACGAAGCCGTCGGTGCCGCCCAGCGTGACGCCTTCGAGCGTGAAGCGCGTGTCGATCTTGCCGGCCGGATCGGCCAGCAGGCTGGGCATGTCGCCGGCGTGGTGCGGCTGGTCCTGCGCGCCGTGCGGCTTGTGCGTCGGGTTGAAGTGGTCGCCGGCGCTGAGGAAGTCGGCGCTCGCGCAGTTGCCGTTCTCATGCACGTGGAAGGCGTGGATCGAGCCAGGCTGCAGGCCCGCCGCGAGCACGTGGACCTCCACCGTGGTGCTGCCGCCCGAGAACGTGACGATGCCCGTGACGCCGCTGGTGGCCGACGGCGTCAGCGTGGCGACGGCCGCCTTGGTGCGTCCGAAGTAGGACTCGGTGACCTTCACCTCGGGCGAGGCGGTGGGCGCCGGTGCCGCGGCCGCGGCGGGCACGGCGGCGGGCTTGGAGGCGCAGGCCGCGAGGCCCGCGGCGGCGGCGAAAACAAGCGTCAGGGCGTATCGCATGGATCGGAGACGAAGTGGCAGGGATGGCACGACCATAGCGCAGTTCGGTTACGCCGCGCTGTCGAAATGCGATCAGCCCTTGTTCTGCAGCTTGGCGAACGCAGCGGCCATCGCGTTGTTGCCGGCGGGCGCGCTGGCCGGCTGGCCGCCGCGCGAGCCCTGCGGCGCACGCTCGTTGCGCGCCGGCGCGCGGTAGCTGTTGTCGCTGCCGCGCGCGCCCTTCTGCTGGGGCTGCGAATCGAGCTTCATCGTGAGCGCGATGCGCTGGCGCGCCAGGTCGACCTCCACCACCTTCACCTTGACGATGTCGCCGGTCTTGACCACCTCGCGCGCGTCGTTGACGAACTTGTTGGAGAGCTGGCTCACGTGCACCAGCCCGTCCTGGTGGACTCCGAGGTCGACGAACGCGCCGAACTGCGCCACGTTGCTGACGGTGCCCTCCAGCAGCATGCCGGGCTGCAGGTCCTTGATGTCCTCGACGCCGTCGTTGAAGCGCGCCACCTTGAAGTCGGGGCGCGGGTCGCGGCCGGGCTTGTCGAGCTCGACCAGGATGTCCTTGATCGTGATCGCGCCGAACTTCTCGTCGGCGAACGCCTCGGGCTTGAGCGACTTGAGCACGTCGCTGCGGCCCATGACCTCGGTGATCGGTCGCGACGTGGCGGCCAGCAGGCGCTCCACCACCGGATAGGTCTCGGGATGCACGCCCGTCATGTCCAGCGGGTTCGTGCCGCCGCGGATGCGCAGGAAGCCGGCGGCCTGCTCGAAGGTCTTGGGGCCCAGGCCCGTCACGTCCAGCAGCTGCGAGCGCGCGGCGAACGCGCCGTTGGCGTCGCGCCAGCGCACGATGGAGCTGGCCACGGCCTGGCTCAGGCCCGACACGCGCGCCAGCAGCGGAGCCGACGCGGTGTTGAGGTCGACGCCCACCTTGTTCACGCAATCCTCCACCACGGCGTCCAGCGTCTTCATCAGCTCGCTCTGGTTGACGTCGTGCTGGTACTGGCCCACGCCGATGCTCTTGGGATCGATCTTCACCAGCTCGGCCAGCGGATCCTGCAGCCGGCGCGCGATGGAGACGGCGCCGCGCAGGCTCACGTCGAGGTCGGGCAGTTCCTTGCTGGCGAACTCGGACGCGGAGTACACCGACGCGCCCGCCTCGCTGACGACGATCTTCTCGATGACGACGTCCGGCGCGAGCTGCTGCACGCGCTTGATGAGGTCGGCGGCCAGCTTGTCGGTCTCGCGGCTGGCGGTGCCGTTGCCGATCGCGATGAGGTTGACGCCGTGCTGCGCCACGAGCCGGCCCAGCGCGTGCAGCGAGCCTTCCCAGTCGTTGCGCGGCTCGTGCGGGTAGACGGTGTGCGTGGCCAGCACCTTGCCGGTGTCGCTCACCACGGCCACCTTCACGCCGGTGCGGATGCCCGGGTCCAGGCCCATCACCACGCGCTTGCCGGCCGGCGCGGCCAGCAGCAGGTCGCGCAGGTTCTCGGCGAACACCTTGATGGCCACCTTCTCGGCCTCCTCGCGCACGCGGCCGAAAAGGTCGCGCTCCAGGCTCAGCGACAGCTTGACCTTCCACGTCCACGACACGGTGCGCTTGATCAGGTCGTCGGCCGGCCGCTTGCCGTGGGCCCAGCCCAGGTGGCGTGCGATGCGGCCTTCGGCCAGGCTGGGTTGGCCCGGGACGAGCTCTTCATCGAGGATCAGCTTGGCGTCGAGGATCTCGTTGGCACGGCCGCGGAACACGGCCAGCGCGCGATGCGAGGGCACGGTGCGGATGGTCTCCGAGTAGTCGAAGTAGTCGCGGAACTTGGCGACGTCGGCGTTGTGCTCGTCCTTGCCGTCCATCTTCTTCGACTGCAGCAGGCCTTCGTCCCACAGCCATTCGCGCAGCACCTTCACCAGCGCCGCATCTTCGGCCCAGCGCTCGGACAGCAGGTCGCGCACGCCATCGAGCACCGCGAACGCATCGGCGAATCCGGCATCGGCGTTGACGAACGCGCCGGCCTCGGCCTGCGGATCCAGCGACGGGTCGGCGAAGAGCCTGTCCGCCAGCGGCTCGAGGCCGGCCTCGCGGGCGATCATGCCCTTGGTGCGGCGCTTCTGCTTGAACGGCAGGTACAGGTCTTCCAGCTCCTGCTTGGTGGGCGCGGCGTCGATGGCGGCGGCCAGCTCGGGCGTCAGCTTGCCCTGCTCCGCGATGCTCTTGAGCACCGCGGCGCGGCGGTCTTCCAGCTCGCGCAGGTAGCCCAGCCGGCTCTCCAGCTCGCGCAGCTGGATGTCGTCGAGGTTGTCGGTGACTTCCTTGCGATAGCGGGCGATGAACGGCACCGTGGCGCCGCCGTCCAGCAGCGTGACCGCCGCGTTGACCTGTGCGGGGCGGACCTGGAGTTCCGCCGCGATTTGAAGAAGGATCTTGTCCAAGGCTGGTGGGGGTTGTACGTCGCGAAGCGCGCGAGTTTGCCATAGCGACCCGGCCGATGCCGAGGCCGAAGGTGGGGCTTTTGGCGCCCCGGATGTGCTAGCCGGATTCAGGCCGCGGGAACCGTGGCCGGGGCGCCCTCGCCGCGCTCCGTGATCCACCCGACCAGCCACAGCATCGCCAGCACGCAGGCCGATGCGCCCGCCAGTGGCAGCGGCGCCAGGCGGTGCGCGTTCCACAGCACGACGCAGGTCACGGCGATGGCCGCGACGAAGGCGGCGATGGCCGCGTTGCGCCGCGCGGGCGGCAGCGCGGGCGCGTAACGCGGGATCGCGCCCGGCACGAACGGATCCTTGGGGAAGCGCGCCGCCACGTCGGCCGGCCGCCAGCCCGGCGGCTTGAACCACACGCGCAGCTTGTCGCCCCAGTTCGCGGCATGGCGGCAGTCGTGCCACAGCCCGGCGTAGACCTCGAGGTTGGCCCACACCGGATTCCAGCTGCGCAGCGGGCTGCGCGTGCCGTAGTGGCACGGGTGGTCGTCGAGCTCCGGCTGGAAGCTGCCGAACAGCCGATCCCACACCACCAGGATGCCGCCGTAGTTGCGGTCGAGGTAGATGTCGTCGACGGCGTGGTGCACGCGGTGGTTCGACGGCGCGCAGAACCAGCGGTCGAACCAGCCGAGCCGGTCGATCTGGCGTGTATGCACCCAGAACTGGTACAGCAGGTCGATGAGCGCGACCACGGCGAACACCAGCGGCGGCACGCCCACGAGGGCCATCGGCAGGTAGAACAGCCAGCCGGCGATCCAGCCCGAGCCGGTCTGGCGCAACGCGGTGGACAGGTTGTATTCCTCGCTCTGGTGGTGCACCACGTGCGCGGCCCAGAACAGCCCCACGGTGTGGCCGGCGCGGTGCAGCCAGTAGTAGAGGAAGTCATAAGCCAGCAGCGCGCCCGCCCACAGCCACGGCGAGCTTGCGCTCAGCGGGAACAGCGCGGCGTGCGCGTACACCCACTGGTACAGGCCCAGCGTGAACAGCTTGGTGAACACGCCGATGACCTGGCTCATCATGCCGAGCCCGATGCTGTTGAGCGTGTCCGACCACGCGTAGGTGACGCGGCGGCGGCGCCAGCCCACCAGCACCTCGATGGCGATCAGCAGGAAGAAAACGGGCGTGGCGAGCACGATGACCTGGGCGTCTTGCATGCCGGGATGCTAGGCCCGCCCGCACACCCCGACTCCCCTCGCATGTCCTAGTTGCCCGCCACGGTCGAGCTGGAACGGCCGCGCTTCGCCGAAGACGTAAGGATGAGCAACCACGCCCCGGCCGTGCAAGGCGGAATGCGGAATGGGCGTTTCGCCCTGTTACTTCGGTACACCGAAATGACCGCAGGATGGTGGCGTCATTGCGTGAATGAAATCACGCCATCGCCCCGAACATACGGACATCCGCTGGTTCCCTGGCAGCGCGCCGGGGCCGCCGCCCTCCCGGCCCAGCGGCTGTCGCACTCCATTCCCGCAGGTAATCGCCATGACCGCCATCCAAGACATCGATCCTCTCGCCCCCGGCCTGAGCGCCACCGAACGCGCCATGCTGATGGACCTGATCAAGGCGCGCGAGGCCTACTGCCTGCAGGGCCGTGGCCGCGAATACCACGCGCTGGGCAAGGCGCTGATGGTGGTGTGGCACTACCTGCAGCACAACGCCGGCCGCCCCGACCTGCCGCGCACCGACTTCGGCTCGCTGGACGTCACGCTGCCGATCGACGACACGCGCGAGGCCGCCAACCGAGCCCACGCGCTGTCGTGGAATTTCTCGGCCACCCGGCTGCAGGCGACCGAGTAGTTCACCCGCCGGCGTCCTGCCCCTCGTCCAGCGCCCGCATCGCCTCGTCGATCAGCGCGTGCAGCGCGATCACCCGCTCCGGGCCCAGCGTCGCGTTGATCCCTTCCTGCGCCACGCGCCAGCGCCGCTGCGCCTCCGTGCGTTTCGCGCGCCCCGCCTCGGTGGCGTGCACGAGCCGGCTGCGCGCGTCGGCGCCCGGCTCCAGCGTGAGCCAGCCCGCGGCGATCAGCGGCTGCAGGTTGCGCGACAGCGTGGACGCGTCGACGTTCATGCGCGCCGCCAGGTCCACCGGCCGGATCGGCCCCATCTTGACCACGTGGCTCAGCAGCGAGTACTGCGTGCCCTTCAGCCCCACCTGCCCGACCTCGGCGTCGTAGCGCTGCGCCACGCGGCGCATCAGCTGGCGCAGCTTGAGGTTGGTGCAGCCCTGCGGCTTCGCGACCGCCTCGGCAGGCACGCGCTCGGTCTGTAAGGAAGGTGACATGCCACGATTATAGTTGCAGCTACAATCGTTGCATATGCATCAATGGCGACGCACGATCGTCGCCCGAAAGGAACGCCATGTCCGCCCTGCTCGCCCCTGCCGCGCCGCCCCGCCTGTCCGCCGACGAGGCGCACGCCGTCCTGCAGCAATGGATCGCCGACGGCGAGGCCAGCGATGCCCGCATGCAGCGCGCCGGCCCCGGCCTGGCCACGCCCGACCAATGGGCCGGCAAGAACGGGCTGGAGCAGATGCAGGCGATGCTGGCCGGCGAGCTGCCGTTCGCGCCCATCGCGCAGACGCTGGACTTCTCACTGATCCAGGTCGGGCCCGGCGTGGCGCTGTTCCAGGGCAGGCCCGGGCCGGCGCACTTCAATCCGATGGGCGGCGTGCACGGCGGCTGGTTCGCCACGATGCTGGACTCGGCGCTCGGCTGCGCCGTCCACACGATGATGCCCGCGGGCCGCGGCTACACGACGGCCGAGCTGAGCGTGAACTACGTGCGCGGTCTCACGCCCAGGGTCGGTCGGGTGCGGGCCGAGGGCAAGGTGATCCACTGCGGCAAGCAGTTGGCCACCGCGGAGGCGCGCCTGTTCGGCCCGGACGGCACGCTGTTCGCGCACGCCACCACCACCTGCCTGGTGTTCGAGCTGCCGCCGGCGCGTTGATCGACCGCCGCCCGGCGGACGAAAAAAAGGTTCTTCACCGATCTGCGGGGCGCGCCGGGGAGAGCACGACTCACCGGGGGAGTCTGTTTTGTTCGTGTCCCCCGGCCTTCGGCCTCCTCCTTAACCTCACAAAACAGACTCCCCCGCCTCGCCGTGCTGGGCCCGGCAGGGTGAGAGAAGACATTTGCAGTCTTTGAGAGTTGGAGTTGCGTGTCGATGGCCCATCGAGGGCCATCGACAGCCGCGGCGTCAGCGTAGCCCTACGAATTGTCTGGCTGTACTCGATGGGTGGTCACTCGCGCGTTCGGCGGGCAGATCCTTCGATCACCAAGCCGACGCTACGCATCCGCTGCAGGCCAACAAGGCGATTCATCCGCAGCGTGGAGCTGGCGTGCCGGCTGTCGATGGCCCTCGATGGGCCATCGACACGCAACTCAAACTTCAAATAGCAGCGAATGTTCTTGTTGCCCCGCCAAGGCCGGCACGGCGAGTCGGGGAAACTTGTTTTGTGAGGTTAAGGAGGAGGCCGAAGGCCGGGGGACACGAACAAAACAAGTTTCCCCGGCTCGCCGGGCCTGACCCAGTGCGCTCCGCAGCTCGGCGATGAACCAAAAAAAGATCCAGGCCGCATTCCCCGGAAATCGGCGATGAACCGAAAAAAAGCCCGCCGGCAGGTTGCCGCGGGCTTTTCGGGGATCGTCATGCCGGCACCGGGCCGGCGGGCGCGGGCTCAGTTCGGGCCGCGACGCTCGATGTGACGGAAGGTGATGCGACCCTTGGTGAGGTCGTAGGGCGACAGCTCCAGCGACACCTTGTCGCCGGCCAGGATGCGGATGTGGTGCTTGCGCATCTTCCCGGAGGTGTAGGCGACGAGCTCGTGGCCGTTGTCCAGCTTCACGCGGTAGCGCGAGTCGGGCAGCACGTCCTCGACCACCCCGTGCATCTCGATCAGTTCTTCTTTTGCCATTGAAAACGCTCCTGAAATTTATGCGATGGAAAGGCCAGCGGTGCCACGCGAGCCTTGTGGCCCCGAGATGGGCCACGCCGGCTGCTGGCGCGCCCAGTTCAGGCCTTCGGAGGTGGCGTAGCGCAGTGCAGCCTCGGACGTCTCGAAGAGCGGCGCGAAGCGCATCACGCGGGCATGGGCTGCGTTGCCGCGACCCGTGCCGATGGAAACAGTGGCGGTGTAGCCGCCGTCGGCTTGCGGTTTGGCCAGGGGGCAGACCGTGTACTTGCCGACAGGAATATCAGTAATTATTTTATTGCTTTCTGAGCGGTCTGTTGCCCGTCGCCTCTTGCATGCTTGGGGGTAGACCGCCGCACCCGTATCGGGCGCATTCATTTCGGGGGCATGGCGACCTGGGGGACGTCGCGTCCGGCTCACGTTCCGCGAGCCTGGGTCGAAGTCGCTCGGCCTTGCGAGCACACGTTCGACCCGGTGACGGTCAGCCTCAGCGTGCCACCGTGCCATTCCAGCCAGTTCAGGGCGACGAATTCCTCGATCTCCCTGGCGGCTATCAAGCCGGCTTGCCGGGTGCGCAAGAGCTCCACGGCGGCCGGCAGTGCCTGCCGCAAACGTTCCTTCCGCTCCGCTTCCTCCTTGATGGAGGCTTCCAGCATTCCCTTGGCAGCTTTGCTCATGGGGGATCCTGCTTTGCGGGGAGAACGGTTCGCGGCCGTCACGCTGCGCGCCCGGTTCGAGCGCGCAGTCCGTGCATTACAGCGGACGGATGTTCGAAGCCTGCAGGCCCTTCTGGCCCTGCTTCACTTCGAATTCGACGCGCTGGTTCTCGGCCAGGCTCTTGAAGCCCGTGCCCTGGATCTCGCTGAAGTGGGCGAACAGGTCCTTGCCGCCGGAGTCCGGGGTGATGAACCCGAAGCCCTTGCCGTCATTGAACCACTTCACGATACCGGTTTCGTTCGACATACTCGAAAAATCCTAAATTCAAAATCATGCGCAGCACATGCCAACGCAGTGCAGGTACTACGCAAGAAAATCAAACTGGAGAGTTCGACCAAGCCGAGTCATCGTTCACACGACGGGTTGCCGGAGGAGTCCTTCTGGACGACGGTCTTAAGTATTGCCTACTCCGACATCATACACCATCTGGCCTCCCTTCGCTCGGGGCGAACCCTGTCAGCGCCGCAGGGCCGCCCGCAGCTGCTCGCCCAGCTCCGGCCGCTCACGGTACGGATCGGACGGGTTGGCGGCGGCCAGGATGTCCTCGGCACGCGTCATCACCGGCGCCAGCGCCTTGGGGTGGCTGTAGATGTAGAAGCGGTCGGCGTCCAGCGCGTCGAACACCAGTTGCGCCACGTCGGCGGCCGTCACGCGCCCGCCGGCCACCGCCTTCTCGATCAGGCCCTGCGCCACGCGCTGGCTGGTGGTGGCCCGGCGGCCGTCCTCCCGGGCGTCCTGCGCGTCAAGGGGACGGGCGCGTTCGCTGTGCGCGATGCCGGTGGGCACGAAGTACGGGCACAGCACGTGGGCGTGGACGCGGTCGCTCACCAGGCGCAGGTCCTGGTAGAGCGTCTCGCTGAGCGCCACCACCGCGTGCTTGCTGACGTTGTAGACGCCCATGTTGGGCATGTTCACCAGGCCCGCCATCGACGCGGTGTTGACGATGTGGCCCGAGAACGCCGGGTCGGCCTTCTCGGCGGCCAGCATCATCGGCGTGAACACGCGCACGCCGTGCGCGACGCCCATCACGTTGACGCCCATCACCCACTCCCAGTCGCGCGCGGTGTGTTCCCAGATGAGTCCGCCGGCGCCCACGCCCGCGTTGTTGAACACGAAATGCGGCGCGCCGAAGCGGGCCTGCGTGGCGGCGCCCAGCGCCTCCACCTCGGCGGCGTGGCGCACGTCGCACCGGAAGGGCAGCACCTGGGCGCCCAGCGCCTCGATCTCCTTCACGGCGGCGGCCAACGGCTCCTCCAGCACGTCCGCCATCACGACGTTCATGCCCTTGCCCGCGGCCAGGCGCGAGGTCTCGAGGCCGAAGCCCGAAGCGGCGCCGGTGATGACGGCCGTGCGGCCTTGCCAGGAATTCGTGCTCATGGGGTGTCTCCCGTCTTGTGTGTTGTGTCAGTGCGCGCCGGCGCGGCGCAGGATCGCATCGAAATCGGTGGACGCGCCCAGTTGGCCGAACGCGTCGGGCGCGCCGTCGAGCCGGCTCTCGCAGAACGCGGCGAACACCGGGCCCGGCGCCGTCTGCGCGAGCAGCGCGCCCTGCGTCACCAGCGCCAGGTCGCGCGCGAAGCGGCGTGCGTCGATCTCGTCGACGCCGTTCTCCACGCGCGCCACCAGGCGCTGCAGCGCGCGATCGAGCAGCGGATGCGCGCCCTTGGCGGCGCGGGCCTCGTGCCGGATCGCGTCGGCGATGGGGCCGCCGCGCAGCGCGCGCAGCAGGTCCAGCGCCATGATGTTGCCGGCGCCCTCCCAGATCGAGTTCAGCGGCATCTCGCGGTAGATGCGCGCCATCACGCCCTCGCCCTCCCCTTCGACGTAGCCGTTGCCGCCCAGGCACTCCATCGCCTCCTGCGCGAAATGGCTGCCGCGCTTGCAGACCCAGTACTTGGCCGCGGGGGTCAGCAGGCGGCGCATCAGGGCCTCGTGCTCGCGCTCGGCGGACGGCGTGGCGGTGTCCTCGCTGCGGTCGACGGCGCGCGCCAGGCGCAGCGCCAGCGCGGTGGACGCCTCGCTCTCCAGCGCGAGATCGGCCAGCACGTTGCGCATCAGCGCGTGCTCGACCAGCCGCTTGCCGAAGGCCTTCCGGTGCGTGGCGTGGTGCAGGGCCAGCGACAGCGCGCCGCGCATCAGGCCCGCGGTGCCGAGCGCGCAATCGAGGCGCGTCAGGGCGCCCATCGCGAGGATCTGCGGCAGGCCGCGTCCCTCCTCGCCCACGCGCCAGGCGAGCGCGTCGACGAACTCCACCTCGGAGCTGGCGTTGGCGTGGTTGCCCAGCTTGTCCTTCAGGCGCTGGATGCGCACCGCGTTGAGCGAGCCGTCGGGCAGCCAGCGCGGCAGGAAGAAGCAGGTGGGGCCGGCGGGCGTCTGCGCCACGACGAGAAACGCGTCGCTCATCGGCGCCGACATGAACCACTTGTGGCCCACCAGGCGATAGCGCTGGCCCCACGCGTCGTGGCCGTCGGGCTCGGCGCGCGTGGTGTTGGCGCGCACGTCGGAGCCGCCCTGCTTCTCCGTCATGCCCATGCCCATGGTCATCGCCGTCTTGGCGCTGGCGAGCTGGAACCGGTGGTCGTAGCGCGGGCTGGCCAGCAGGCCCGCGAAGGTCAGCTGCAAGGCGTCGTTGGCGCGTAGCGCGGGCGCGACGGCGTAGGTCATCGACACCGGGCACAGCACCGAGGGCTCGAGCTGGGTGAACAGCATGAAGCCGGCCGCGCGCTCGACGTGGCTGGGGCCGTCGGCCGCCCACGGCGAGCCGTGCAGGCGGTGCTGCAGCGCCGCGCCCAGCAGCGCGTGGTAGCTCGGATGGAACTCCACCTCGTCGATGCGATGGCCGAAGCGGTCGTGCGAGTGCAGCACGGGCGTGTGCAGGTTGGCCAGGCGCGCGTGGCGCTGCATCTCGGCGCTGCCCGCCAGCGTGCCCAGCGTGGACAGCGAATCGGTGGCCAGCGCCGGCGCGTTGAGCCTCAGCGCGTCGCGCAAGGCGGCGTCGGTCTCGAACAGGTTGACGTTCTCGAACGGCGGAACCTGGTTGGTCACGGCGTGCGTGGCGCCGTGCAGGGAGTCGGTGGTCATGACGGGGCGCGCTCCATGTCGATGTGGACGATGCCGTCCTCGAGGTAGGTCTCGCCGACCGGACGGTAGCCGTGGCGGCCGTAGAACCCCTGCAGGTGCGCCTGCGCGCCGATGCGGTTGCGCGCGCCGGGCCAGGTGGCGTCGCAACGCGCCAGCGCCTCGGCGATCAGCACGTGGCCCAGGCCGGTGCCGCGCTGCGACGGGTTCACCACCACGCGGCCGATGGACGGCGGCTCGAACTTCACGCCGGGGTCGCACACGCGCACGTACGCGAGCAGCTCGCCCGCCGCGTCGCGCCCCAGCAGGTGCCAGGACTGGCGGTCGAGGCCGTCCGGATCGAGGTAGACGCAGTCCTGCTCCACGACGAAGATCGTCGCGCGCAGCGCCAGCATGTCGTACACGTCGTCGCCGCTCAAGCCCGCGAAGCGGGTCCATTGCCAGGTCAGCATCTCTCTCGTCCGTCGTCCTGTTAGTTCAGACGAGTTTTACCAGCTGCTTGCCCTGGTTCCTGCCCTTGAGCAGCCCGAAGAACGCCTCCGGCGCGTTGGCGATGCCCTGCGCCACGGTCTCGCGGTACTTCAGCTTGCCGGTGGCCACCAGCGTGCCGAGTTCCTTCAGCGCCTCCGGCCACGCGTCCATGTGCTCGCTGACGATGAAGCCCTCGATCTTCATGCGGTTGACCAGGATCAGCTGCGGCATCGTCATCGGGATCGGCTCGCCGTTGTAGCCGGCGATCATCCCGCACATCGCGATGCGGGCGAACGCGTTCGCGCGCAGCATCACGGCGTCGAGCAGGTGGCCGCCGACGTTCTCGAAGTAGCCGTCGATGCCGTCGGGGCAAGCAGCCTTCAGCGCGCCGCTCATCGACTTCACGTCGGGGAACTGGCGGTAGTCGATGCACTCGTCGAAGCCTAGTTCCTCCTTGACCGAACGGCACTTGTCGGGGCCGCCGGCGATGCCCACCACGCGCGCGCCGCGTGCCTTGGCGAGCTGGCCCACCGCGCCGCCCACCGCGCCGGCGGCGGAGCTGACCACCACGGTCTCGCCGGCCTTCGGGTTGATGATCTTCACGAGGCCGTACCAGCCGGTGACGCCGGGCATGCCCACCGCGCCCAGGTAGGCCGACAGCGGCACGTGCGTCGTGTCCACCTTCTGCAGCACGCCGCGCTGGTCGGCGTCGACGACCGCGTACTCCTGCCAGCCGCCCATGCCAACGACCTTGTCGCCGGCCTTGAAGTTCGGGCTCCTCGACTCGACCACCTCGCCGGCGGTTCCGCCGATCATCACGGCGTCCAGCGGCTGCGGCGCGGCGTAGCTCTTGGCGTCGCTCATGCGGCCGCGCATGTACGGGTCGAGGCTGAGGAAGTGGTGGCGCACTAGCACCTGGCCGTCGGCCAGCGGCGCGACGGGGGTCTCGACGAGCCTGAAGTTCGCGGCGTTGGGCTCGCCCTGGGGACGCGAGGCGAGGAGGATCTGGCGGTTGATGATGGACATGGAACGGTCTCCGTGGTTTGGGAAGGCGTCGCCCGTGGGCGCCGCCGGGGTGTCATTCAGGAAATCTCGTCGCCGCGACGCAAGGCGCGCAGCAGCTTGAACGTGCCGGTGGCGTGCGCGCACAACGCGCCCGTGGCGTCGCGCACGCTGCCCTCACAGAACGCCATGCTCCGCGTGCCGTGGAGGAGCTGTCCGGTGGCCACCAGGCGACCTGTGGCCGGCCGCATGAAGCTGGTCTTCATCTCGACGGTGACGATGCCCGGCGCGCCGTGCTCGCCCTCGTCGCGCACGCTGCGCGCCGCATGCGCCATGGCCACGTCGAGCAGCGTCATGACGACGCCGCCGTGCGCCACGGCCCAGGAGTTGTGCATGTCGGCGCGCACGTCCATGCTGACCTCCGCGATGCCGCCGTCGAAGCGCCACAGCTGCATGCCCAGCGCCTCGACGAAGGGGATGTCGAGCGCGAACTTCAGGGGCGTGCGTCCGGCCATGGCCTCAGCCGCCATGGACGGCGCTGACGCCGCCGTCGACCGCGATCAGCTGGCCGGTGATGTGCTTGCCCGCGTCGCTGGCGAGCAGCAGCGCCGCGCCCTTCAGGTCCTCGTCGTCGCCCAGGCGGCGCAGCGGCACGTGGGCGCGCATGTTGTCGATGCCCACGTGGGCCAGCAGGCCCGCCGTCATCCTGCTGGGGAAGAAGCCCGGCGCCAGCCCGTTGACGTTGATGCCGTGCACGCCCCACTCGCCGGCCAGCGCGCGCGTGAAGTTGATCACCGCGGCCTTGCTCGTGTTGTAGGCCACCGAGGTCATCGCGCCGGTGTTGCCGGCCAGGCCCGCGATGGACGCGACGTTGATGATGCGGCCGCGCCGGCGCGGGATCATGCTGGCCTTGCCGATCGCCTGCGACAACAGGAAGATGGCGCGCACGTTGAGGTTCATCACCTTGTCCCAGGCCTCCAGCGGATGATCCTCGGCCGGCGCGCCCCAGGTGGCGCCGGCGTTGTTGACGAGGATGTCCACGTGGCCCAGCTTCGCGATCGCCTCGTCGGCCAGGCGCCGCACCTCGGCGGGCTGGCTCGAGTCGGCGGCGATCCAGTCGGCGGCGATGCCGCGCTCCTTCAGCGCCGCGGCGGAGGCCTCGAGATCCTGCGCCTTGCGCGCGCTGAGCACGACGCGCGCGCCGGCCTCGCCCAGGGCCTCGGCGATCTGCAGTCCCAGGCCGCGCGACCCGCCGGTGACGAGCGCCGTGCGGCCGCTCAGGTCGAACAGCTTCTGGATGGCGCGTCGATCGGCGAACGGCGTCGTGGGGATGGCGGAGGCGGAGGCGGAGGTCATCGGGTCTTGTCTCGGGTCGTTGTTCAGAACGCGTCTTCGGGCACGTCGCGGCAGGTGCGGTCGCGCGACTCGACGACGCGCAGCCAGGCGTCGATCTTCGGCAGCTCGTAGCGCATGAAGTAGTCCAGCGCGGCCAGCCGGCCGACGTTCGCGGTGGATCCGGCCTCGCCGGCGTCGAGGATGGAGGCGCCGACGTCCAGCCACAGCCACGCGAGCACGACGTGGCCGAAGGCCTGCAGGTAGGGCGTGGCGTTGGCCAGCGCGTCCTCGGGCAGCGCCGTGGCCCAGGCCGAGCGCGTGGCCGCGCCCAGGCGCTGCAGGGCCTGCGCGAGCGCGTTCGCGTGCGCCGCGAGACGCGCCTGCGGGAGCGCGCGCGTGATCGTCGCGTCGACGCGATGCGCCAGCAGCTTCAAGCCCGCGCCGCCTTGCATGACGGCCTTGCGGCCCAGCAGGTCCAGCGCCTGGATGCCGTGCGTGCCCTCATGGATCATGTTGAGGCGGTTGTCGCGCCAGTGCTGTTCCACCGGGAAGTCGCGCGTGTAGCCGTAGCCGCCGTGGATCTGGATGGCCAGGCTGTTGGCCTCCAGCGCCCACTCGCTGGGCCAGCTCTTGGCGATGGGCGTGAGCATCTCCAGCAGCGTGCCCGCGGCGGCGGCCGACTCGGCGTCGCCCGTGCGCTGCTCGTCGACCAGCCGCGCGCAATACAACGCCAGCGCCATGCCGCCCTCGACGATGGCCTTCTGCGCGAGCAGCATGCGGCGGATGTCCGCATGGTCGATGAGGCGCACCGGCGGCGCCGCGGCATCCTTGCCGCCAGCGCCGATCGGGCGGCCCTGCGTGCGCTGCTTCGCGTACGCCAGGCTGGCCTCGTAGCCGGCCGCGCCCAGCATCGTCGCGCCCAGGCCCACGCCGATGCGCGCCTCGTTCATCATGTGGAACATGCAGCGCAGGCCCTCGCCCGGATTCCCCACCAGGTATCCGGTCGCGCCGCCCTTCTCGCCGAAGTTCAGCAAGGCGTTGGTGGTGCCGCGGAAGCCCAGCTTGTGGTTGAGGCCGGCCAGGCTGACGTCGTTGCGCTCGCCGGTGAGCCTGCCGTCGGCGTCGATGCGGCGCTTGGGCACGATGAACAGCGAGATGCCCTTGGCGCCCGCCGGCAGCCTGCCGTCCGGGCCGGGGATCTTGGCCAGCACCAGGTGCACGATGTTGGGCGTGATCTCGTGCTCGCCGGCCGAGATCCACATCTTGTTGCCCACCAGCCTGTAGCGCGGGCCCAGCGGGTCGGACTCGAACTCGGGCCCATCGGGCACGGCGCGCGTGGCGATGTCGCTCAGCGACGAGCCGGCCTGCGGCTCGCTGAGGCACATCGTGCCGAACCACTCGCCGGTGAACTCCCGGGCCGCGAACACTTCCTGCTGCCTGGGCGTGCCGTGCGCCATCAGCAGGCCCGCGTTGCCGTGCGTGAGCATCACATAGGCACCCATGCCGATGCAGGCCTGCGAGACGAAGGCGTTGGCGGCCTTCTCGACGACGCAGGGCAGCTGCATGCCGCCGATGCCGGCGTCCTGCGACGCGGCGAACATGCCGGTGGCCGCGTAGGCGTGCAGCGCGTCGTGCGTGGCCTGCGGCAGGTGCACGCGCTCGCCGTCGAAGCGCGGCTCCTGCGTGTCCACCAGCCGGTTGAACGGCGCGAACTTCTCGCGCGTCAGGCGCTCGCAGGTGTCCAGCACCGCGTCGAAGGTGGCGCGCGAGTGGTCGGCAAAGCGCTCGCGCTCCGTGAGCTGCTCCACCCGGAGCCAGTCGTACAGCAGGAAGTCCAGGGTGTCGCGGGTGCTCATGTCAGGTCGTCACAGGACTTCGAACACGCCCGCGGCGCCCATGCCGCCGCCGATGCACATCGTCACGCAGACCTTCTTCGCGCCGCGGCGCTTGCCCTCGATCAGTGCGTGGCCGGTCAGGCGCTGGCCGCTGACGCCGTACGGGTGGCCCACGGCGATGGCGCCGCCGTTGACGTTGAGCCGGTCCATCGGGATGCCCAGCGTGTCGGCGCAGTACAGCACCTGCACCGCGAACGCCTCGTTGAGCTCCCACAGGTCGATGTCGGCCACCGTCAGGCCCAGGCGCTTGAGCACCTTCGGCACCGCGTACACGGGGCCGATGCCCATCTCGTCGGGTTCGCAGCCGGCCACCGCGAAGCCGAGGAAGCGGCCCAGCGGCTTCAGGCCCTTGCGTTCCGCATACTGGCTGGACACCACCACGCAGGCGCCGCCGCCGTCCGAGAACTGGCTCGCGTTGCCGGCGCTGATCAGGCCGCCGGGCAGCGCCGGGCGCAGGTCCTTGATGCCGTCGTAGGTGGTGCCCGGGCGGATGCCTTCGTCGTTCTCGACGGTGACCTGCTTCGTGCGGATACCGTTCTTCGGGTCGGCGACGCCGGCCGTGACCGTGATGGGCGCGATCTCGTCCTTGAACAGGCCGGCCTCGAGCGCCGCGGCGGCCTTCTGCTGGCTGGCGGCGCCGTACTGGTCCATGCGCTCGCGCGGGATCTTGTAGCGCTTGGCCACGGTCTCGGCCGTCTCCAGCATCGACATGTAGATGGCCGGCTTGTTCCGCGCCAGCCACATGTCGCGCAGCATGTGCTGGTTCATCTCCTGCTGCACGCACGAGATGCTCTCCACGCCGCCGGCCACGTAGACGTCGCCCTCGTTGGCGATCACGCGCTGCGCGGCCATCGCGATGGTCTGCAGGCCGCTGGAGCAGAAGCGGTTGACGGTGGCGCCGGCCACCGACACCGGCAGCCCGGCGCGCAGCGCCACCTGGCGCGCGATGTTGGCGCCGGTCGCGCCCTCGGGGTTGGCGCAGCCCATCAGCACGTCCTCCACCTCGCCGCCGTCGATGCCGGCGCGCTCGATGGCCGCCTTGACGGCATGGCCGCCCAGCTCGGCGCCGTGCGTCATGTTGAAGGCGCCCTTCCAGCTCTTGCAGAGCGGCGTGCGGGCGGTGGAAACGATGACGGCTTCGGTCATGGGGAACTCCTGGAAAGCTTGTGAGGTGAGTCAGACGCGCTGGTCGGGCGCGCGCTCGCGTTGGATCGGGGCGGACGGCACCGGCTCGGGCTTCTTCAGCAGCTCGCGCCACGGGCTGGAGCCCGCGACGACCGCCATGCCCAGCACGACACCCAGCAGCACGGCCGCGGTGCGCACGAGGAAGCCCGGCGCCCTGGACATCAGGTGAAGCTCTTGCCTTCGGCCGCCAGCCTGGCCAGCAGCGGCGCGGGTTGCCAGAACGCCTGGTCGTCGGCCGGGTTCTTCGAGAACTTCTTCATCGCCTGCACCACGTTCCACAGGCCCACGGTGTCGGCGTAGTTCATCGGGCCGCCGCGCCACAGCGGGAAGCCATACCCGGTGAGGTAGACCATGTCGATGTCGGAGGCCCGCAGCGCGATGCCTTCCTCGACGATGCGCGCGCCTTCGTTGACCAGCGAATACACCAGGCGATGGACGATCTCGTCGTCGCTGATCTTGCGTGCCGTGATGCCGAGGTCGGCACGATGCCTGGCCAGCATGTCGTTGACCAGCTCCGACGGGATCGCGTCGCGCTTGCCCGGCACGTAGTCGTACCAGCCGGCGCCGGTCTTCTGGCCGTAGCGGCCCAGCTCGCACAGCAGGTCGGCCGTCTTCGAGTAGCGCAGGTCGGGCTTCTCCACGTAGCGGCGCTTGCGGATGGCCCAGCCGATGTCGTTGCCGGCCAGGTCGCCCATGCGGAACGGGCCCATCGCGAAGCCGAACTTCTCGACCGCCTTGTCCACCTGCTGCGGCGTGCAGCCCTCTTCCAGCAGGAAACCGGCCTGGCGGCTGTACTGCTCGATCATGCGGTTGCCGATGAAGCCGTCGCAGACGCCCGAGACCACGCAGGTCTTCTTGATCTTCTTGCCCAGCTTCATCACGGTCATCAGCACGTCGGGCGCCGTCCTGGCGCCGCGCACGACCTCGAGCAGGCGCATCACGTTGGCCGGGCTGAAGAAGTGCATGCCGATCACGTCCTGCGGTCGCTTCGTGAACGAGGCGATCTTGTCGAGGTCCAGCGTCGACGTGTTGGAGGCCAGGATCGCGCCCGGCTTCATCACGGCGTCGAGCTGCTCGAACACCTTCTGCTTGACGCCGATCTCCTCGAACACGGCTTCGATCACCAGGTCGGCGTCGCCCAGCTCGGCGTACGACAGCGTGGTCGACAGCAGCGCCATGCGCTCGGCGTACTTGTCTTCCTTCAGCTTGCCCTTCTTGACCTGCGCCTCGTAGTTCTTGCGGATGATGCCCAGGCCCTTGTCCAGCGCCTCCTGCTTCATCTCGAGGATCTTCACCGGCAGGCCGGCGTTGAGGAAGTTCATCGCGATGCCGCCGCCCATGGTGCCGGCGCCGATGATGGCGACGCTCCGGATGTCGCGCGTGGCGGTGTCCTCGGGGATGCCCGGAACCTTGGACGCGGCGCGCTCGGCGAAGAATGCGTGGCGCAGCGCCTTGCTCTCGGGCGTGAGCATCAGCGCGGCGAACGCCTCGCGCTCGTACTTCAGCCCGTCCTCGAACTTCGCCTTGGTGGCCTGCTCCACCGCGTCGACGCAGCGCGCCGGCGCGGGGAAGTTCTTCGCCATCGCCTTGGCGGTGTTGCGCGCGAAGCCGAAGTACGCGTCGCCGTCCGGGTGCTTGCACTTGAGGTCGCGCACCATCGGCAGCGGGCGCGCGGCGGCAATCTCGTTGGCGAAGGCGAGCGCGCCTTCCAGCAGGTCGCCCTCGATCACGCGGTCGAACAGCTTCTGGCCGGGGATCTGCGCGAGCAGTTCGCTCTTGACCGGCTCGCCGCTGACGATCATGTTCAGCGCGGCCTCGACGCCGATCGCGCGCGGCAGGCGCTGGGTGCCGCCGGCACCCGGCAGGATGCCCAGCTTGACCTCGGGCAGAGCGATCGCCGCACCGGGCGACGCCACGCGGTAGTGGCAGCCCAGCGACAGCTCGAGGCCGCCGCCCATGCACACGGTGTGGATCGCGGCGACCACGGGCTTGGACGCGCCCTCCACGCGGGCGATCAGGCTCAGCAGGTTGGGCTCGGCCAGTGCCAGCGGCGAGCCGAATTCCTTGATGTCGGCGCCGCCGGAGAACGCCTTGCCGGCGCCGGTGATGACGATGGCCTTGACGGCCGCGTCGTCCTCCGCCTTCTCGACCGCCTCGGCCACGGCCTTGCGCGTCGCGTAGCCCAGGCCGTTGACCGGCGGGTTGTTCAGCGTGATGACGGCGATGGCGCCGCGGACTTCGTAACTTGCACTCATGGGGCTGGTCTCCGTGAATTCAGTTCGTCCGGGGCCGGCGAGCGGCCAGCCCAGGAAAATAGAACGATCGTTCGATTCTAGGACTGTTCGCGCGCAGGACGCTGTCCCGGCTGCGACAAGGCCCGGCCTTGCTGGAAAACCCGGAGCCTACGCCATCTTCGTGGCCGTCGCGACGTCAATGCAGGCCAAGCCATCGGCAGTACCGGGCACCATCGACGCCTCCGCAGCGCGCCGCTCATCGGCGGGCGATGTCAAGGGATCGGCCGTGACATCGCCGGGGCCGCGGGCAGCGCGCGACGCGCCGGCGGCCGCGAGGCGCGGGCCTGCGCACCACGCACGTCGAACGTCACGCTGTCCAGCACCCGCCCCTGCGCGTCCACCGCCTCGAGCACATGGTGCCCCGGCCAGGGCAGCCACGGCAAGGGCCGGGCCGCGCCCAGGCGCCTGCCGTCGAGCCGCCAGGCCGCACCGGGCGGCGGCGGGGCCACGGCCTCGAAGCGCAGGCGCTGCACGGCCGGCGGGATGTCGGGATCGAGCGCGATGATGGACCGGTCGTCGGGCGACACGATCAGCCGCGCGGCGGTGCCCGCGGCGCTCGCGAGCGTCACGTGCGCGGTCTCGGTGCCGGCGAGGAACCACTCGGTGCGCGGCGCCTCCAGCTGCGCGTCGAAGGTGATCGGCTGCGCCACCAGGCCGGGTGGCGGCACGGGCGCGGCGGGCACCCAGGCCGCCTTGATCAACGCGCCCGGCCTTGGCGACGCGGGCCCGATGCGGCCCGGATGCGCGTCGGCGACGTCGCTGCGCTGCAAGGCGTCCATCACCGTGCGCCACACGGGCGCCGCGCCGGTGACGCCGGAGACCGCGTGCATCGGCGCGCCGCCGGCGTTGCCCACCCACACGCCCACCGTGTAGCGGGCGCTGAAGCCCACGCACCAGTTGTCGCGCATGTCCTTGCTGGTGCCGGTCTTGACCGCCGACCAGTAGCGCGTGGCAAGCGCATTGTCCAGGCCGAAGGTGGGCACGCGGGCGCCGTTGTCGGAAAGGATGTCGGCCACGATGAACGACGCGGCGGGATCCATCACGCGCGTGCCGGCCGGCGATGATGCGTCGGCCAGCAGCATCCGCGGCGCGCTCGTGGTGCCGCCGTTGGCCAGCGTGCGGTAGGCGTTGGCCAGGGACAGCAGCGTCACCTCGGGCGAGCCCAGCGCGATGCTGTAGCCGTAGAAGTCGCCGGGGCGGCGGATCGGCAGGCCCAGCGCGACCAGGCGCCGCGCGAAGCGATCGGGCGTCACCATCACCGCGGTGCGCACGGCCGGCACGTTGAGCGACGAGCCGAGCGCGGTGCGCAGCGTCACGCGGCCCTTGAAGTCGTGGTCGTAGTTCTGCGGGATGTACAGGCCCGAGGGCGTGTGCAGCCGCGTGGGCGCGTCGTCCAGCACCGACGCGGCGGTCAGCCAGCGCTGCTCGATCGCCTGCTCGTAGAGGAAGGGCTTCAGCGTGGAGCCGGCCTGGCGCGGCGCGACCACCGCGTCGACGGCCGCCGCCCGCGACAGGTCGCCGCTGGAGCCGACCCAGGCGAGCACGTCGCCGGAAGCGTTGTCCAGCACCACCACGGCACCGTCCTCCACGTCGCGGTCGCGCAGCTCGGCCAGTTGCTGGCGCAGCGCGTCGCGGGCGCGGCGCTGCGTGCCGGCGTCCAGCGTCGTGCGCAGCGAGGCCGGCGGCGCGGCCTTGCCCGCGGTCTTCAGCACCTGGCGCGCGAAGTGCGGCGCGAGCTGCTCGCCGGCGTTGTCCGACGCGTTCGCCGCCCGGCCCAGGATCAGCTCCGCGAAGCCTTGCGCGACGCCGCACTCGTCCGCGCGGCCCTGCGCCTTGAGCACGCCGCACGCGCGCTGGCCCACCACGGCCGGCGCCGCGTTGGGCGCGCGCAGGAGCGCCGCGGCGATGGCCGACTCGTCGGCGTCGAGGCCAGCCGGCGCTTTCTGGAACAAGGCCTGCGACATCGCCGCCACGCCCACCTGCTCGCCGCGGAACGGCACGAGGTTGAGCCAGGCCTCGAGGATCTGGTCCTTGGTCCAGGCGCGCTCGAGCCGCAGCGCCGCCGCGGCCTGCGCCACTTTCATTCCGACGGTGCGCCCGCCCCTGGGCAGCGCCAGGTCGGGATCGAGCAGCCCCGCGAGCTGCATCGTGATCGTGGACGCGCCGCGCGTGCCGCCCGCGCTCGCGCGGCCGATCGCGGCGCCCGCCACGGCCGACCAGTCGACGCCCGAGTGCTGCAGGAAGCGCTGGTCCTCCGACGCGATGGCGGCCGCGCGCAGCGCCGGCGAGATCTGCGCCAGCGGCACCCACGCGCCGCGCCGCACGCGCGGGTCGGTGCGCACGACCTGCACCGGCTGGCCGTGGCGATCGAGCAGCACGGTCTCCGAGCTGCGGGTGGCGGCGCGCACCTGCTCGAACGACGGCGTGGCCGCGTGCACGCCCACGCAGCAAGCCAGCGCGGCCGCCGCGAGCGTGGTGCGCAGCGCCCTCGAGATCACGGCTCCACCGTGAACGCCGCGTTGGGCGATTCGCCGAACATCTCGGGCGCGTACATCGCCTCGACGTGCGTCTGCGGCAGGCCGAAGCGGCCCGGGTTGTTGAGGCGCATCGTGTACTCGACGCTGAACGCGCCCTTGGGCAGGTAGCGGTAGTACGCGCGGAACGCCTCGAAGCTGCGCTCCTGGTACGCGAGCCAGCCGCGCGCGTCGTCCTTCTCGGTGCCGGTGCTGATCTGGTCGTCGTTGCCGAGCCCGGTGCCCAGCATCGCGGCGCCGCCGGGAATGGGATCGTTGATCACCACCCAGGTGGCGTCGGCCTGCACGGCGATGTCGAGGTGCACGCGCACGACGTCGCCGCGCGACCACTTGCCTTTCGCCTTCTGCTCCACCGGCGTCACCGTCTTCGTGATGCGGTAGCCGCTGCCGAACGGCGCGGTGACCGGCACCGCGGCGCGCGAGGTGACCGTCACCCAGGGCTTGCCGGTCCCTTCGTGATCGACCTGCAGCGTGGCGTCGGCCTTGTTGCCGTTCACCGCGAAGCCGGCGGGCCAGCCCAGCGGCAGCGCGTTGCCGGCGGGCATCCGCGCCCAGTCAAGTGTCGACGCCGGGTTCGGCGCACCAAAGCCCGCCCGCGTCACGCCCCGCACGGGCACAGTCTCGAACCTCTTGGAAAACGCCTCCATCGCGACGCTGCCCCACGCGTTGGCCACGGTGGTGGACCAGCGGCCGGACTGCTGGCGCTGCAACGTGCCCGTGACGATGCGCGGCACGTCGTCGGCCCAGTCCTTGCGATCCAGCACGGCCAGCGTCATGCGCACGCTGTTGACGTCGCCATTGCTCATCAGCCACCACCAGCTGTCGTCGCGCTCGGTGGAGAAACCCAGGCGCGTGCCCTGCACGTCGAGACGGGCGCGCAGCACCTGCTCGGCCTCGGCGATGCGCTTGGCGCGATCGGGGATGGCCGGCACGCGATCCAGCACCTGCAGCCAGTCGATGACGGCGCCGGTGGGCCACTGGTTGGGCAGGATCTGGATCGAGTCGAGCAGGCGCGGCTGCACCTTGCCGTAGCGGCTCAGGGCCTCGAGGGCGGCGAGCTTGCGCACGTCGAGGTCGCCGTTCTTGAGGAAGGCCGGACGCCAGAACTCGCGGTTCACCTTGCCCTCGACGAAGCCGATCAGCCCGCGCTGCATGCCGGCCCTGGCGTCGTCGGGCAGCGCGAAGTCGTAGCCCAGCTTCGTGGCCTCGTCGCTGATGGCCAGCACGTAGGCCGTGAGGCTGTCGCTGCCGGTGCGCGGCAGGTTGCTCGGGAAGTAGTTCAGCAGGCCGTCCTCGTCCTGGTACAGCGCCGCCTGGGCCACGAGCGCGTGCCAGCGTGCGGTGTCGCGCAGGCCGATGGCGATCGAGGCCTGCTGCTCGAAGCAGATCCACGGATAGCGCTCGAAGAAGTCGCGCACGCCGGGCAGGCCGTCGCCGAGGCGGGGCTTCAGCGCGACGTCGACGCCACCGCGCAGCTTGCCGCTGCCGTCGGCCAGCGCGTTGGCCGGCGGCGCGATGGGGATGCGCAGCGTCCTGTCCAGCTGCAGCAGCGTGGCCTGCTGCACCGTCACCGGCACCGCGGGCACGATCTTCTGCGCGAACTTCAGGCGGTCGTGCGCCGCGCCGGCGTCGGCCGACACCATCCAGCCGACGCTGGCCACGTTGAACGGCGCGTCGACGTCCCACGCGACGTCGGCCGCCGCGCCGGCCGCGATGGACACCGCCTGCGCGGGCAGCGACTGCGCGCCCGCCGACGCCGCGATAGCCGCATTGAACGCCGCCTTCGACGAGTTGCGCAGCGTGAACATCGCCTTGTAGTGGTCGCCCTCGCGCACCAGCGGCGGCATGCCCGAGACGATCTGCAGGTCCTGCGTGGCGGCGATCGTCGCCTGGCCGGTGCCGAACAGCGCCGACTGCGCGCCCTGCACCACGTCGGCGATGGCCACGATGCGGAAGCTCGTGAGCGAGTCGTTGAGCGGCACCGGCACGACGGCCTCGCCCTTCGCGTCCAGCACCACGCTCGGGTTCCACAGCAGCAGCGTGTCGAACAGCTCGCGCGTGGGGAACTGGCCGCCGCCGCCGCCCGGGGGCGCGGCCTTCTTGCCGAAGTGGCGCTTGCCGATGATCTGCATCTGCGCGGTGGCCGTCTCCACGCCGTAGTCGCGGCGGCGGATCATGGCGCCGAGCAGGTCCCAGCTGTCGTTGGGCTTCAGCGCGAGCAAGGCCTCGTCCACCGCCGCCAGCGTCACCTCGGTGCCCGCCGGCGCGGCGCGGCCGTCGGGCAGCGTCACCTTGATGCGCACCTGGCTGGTGGCGCGGATCGGGTACGTGGCCTTGTCGGGCACCACCTCCACCTTGAGGCGGTGCGCGGCGATGCCCACCTCGATCTCGGTGATGCCGAACTTGAAGGCCGGCTTCGCGAGGTCGACCATCGCGGTGGGTGCCTGGTAGTCCGCGCCCTCGTCGCGCCACGCGTGCCACCACGCCACCGGCGACTTCCAGCCCCAGGTGAACAGCGAGTACCACGGCACCTCGCGCACGCGGCCGCGCACCGCGAGCACCGACACGAACACGTTGGGCGCCCACTCGGCCTTCACCGGCACTTCGATGGTGGGATCGCGGCCGTCGAGTTCGACGGTGCGCGTCTCCATGATGCCGTTGCGTTCGATGGCCAGCAGCGCGGTGGCGTGGCGGAACGGGCTGCGCACCTGGAACCGGGCCACCTGGCCGGGCTCGTAGGCGCGCTGCTCGGGCAGCACGTCCATGCGGTCGTCGTTGGCACTGCCGAACCAGACCTCGCCCGCGCGCGTCACCCACACGCTGGAGGCCGCACGCGCGAGATGGCCTTGCGCATCCTTGGCCTGTGCGATCAGCTCCACCTGGCCCGAGGCCTCCAGCGTCGCCTCGCAAAGCACCAGGCCGCGCGCGTCGCTCCTGCCGGAGCACACCTCGCCGAGATCCTCGTCGACGTTCCGGTTGTCGTACGCGTAGAAGCCGCCCACCAGGCGCTTGCGGGCCGACAGCGAGCGGTGGACGACGGCGCGCACGCTCACGTCGACGCCGGCCAACGGCTTGCCCCGGGTGTCGAGCGCCACCACCTGCGCGGGCAGCTTCTGGTGGACCGAGACCCAGCCGTCGGTGCGCACGCCCAGCACCACGGCCGACGGCCACAGCGGCAGCGTCTGGCTGAGGGTCTGCACCTCGCCGTTCGGGTCGGCGTAGGTGGCCTGCACCAGCAGCTCGCGGGGCGCGGTGGTGGGCGGCAGCCTGGCCAGCGTCACCTTGCCGGCGCCGGCCTTGTTCAGCGTGACGGGCAGCTTGTCGGCCACCAGCTTCGAGTGCGTGTCGCGCTGCGTGACCATGCGGTCGGCGTCGTCCTCGTCGACGTCGTCCTCGCCGAACATCGCGCCGTCGCCGGAGCGGTCGTCCGCGCTCGGCGCCGCGGGCGGATCGAAGTGGAAGCCGGGATAGCGCGAGACCGGCACGGCCTGCGCGAGGTCGATGTCGCGCACCTGCGCCGACACCCGCAGCGGCAGGTTGGCCGCGCCGCCGCCGTTGCCGTAGTTCACCATCACGTCCAGCGCGAGCTCGCGCGGATCGACCTGCGGCCCGGTCGGCGGCACCAGGCGGCCGATCATCGCCGGCAGGCGGAACTCCTCGACGCGGAACGAGCCGGTCTGCGCCGCCACCGTCTCGCCGTTCTGCAGGCTCACGTCGTAGACGCCCAGCTTCGCGTCGTCGGGGATCTTGAACACGGTCTCCGCGTAACGGCCGGAGCGCCACTTCAGCGGGAAATCGACGTGGTCGCCGGAGCCCTCGTGCGTGATGCGCAGCGTGGTGGGCAGGTCGGCCGCGGCCACCATGGCCAGGCCGGTGAGCAGCTCGCGCCGCGCATGGCTCTTCATCGACACGGTCTGGCCCGCGCGCAGCAGCGTGCGATCCAGCACCGTGTGGAACAGCGCGCGCGACTCGCCGGCGCCGCCGCCCGACGAGTTGAGGTTGAAGCGCCAGGCCTCGATGCCCTCCTGCCAGGTCGACCACACGAAGGCCAGGTCGGCGCGGCCCTGCGCGTCGGTCCTGCGCGCGCTCACGAAATAGCCGTTGGGCCGGCCCGACTGGCCCGCCCAGCGGCTGTTGCGCTGGCCGCTGCAGTAGTTCCATTCCAGGCGGGGCAGCGGCTTGTCGATATGCGCGAAGCCCTGCGCGTCGGTCTGGCCGCTCCACACCAGGTTGCCCTGGCAGTCGGACACCCGCACCGCCGCGCCCTGCACCGGCCGGCCCTTGTCCAGCGTCGTCACCCAGGCGCCGGAGTTGACGGGCGCCCACTTGAAATGCACGGCCAGGTTGGTGACCAGCACGCCGGTGCGCACGTACATCGGCGCCTTGCGATCGAGCAGCGCCTCGCCCAGCCGCGGCGACTCGATCTCGACGACGTGGTAGCCCGGCTGCGGCAGCGGGATGCCGATCACCTCGAACGGATGCGGCTCGGTCTGCGCGTCCGCCGGCAGCTTGACCGCGTGCACATTGGGCGCCTTGTTCAGCAGGCTCACCGTGCGCGTCTGCACGGCGTTCGGATCCTGCGCGTTCACGTCGCCCTCGTCGGCATCCTCGTCCTGCTCCTGCCGGGTCTTCGTGCGGCCGTGGTCCTTGGCCTGGCGCGCGGGCCTGGCCTTGGCGGGCGGCGGGGGCAGCCTGATGCCCAGCTCCTGTTCCACCGTGGCGCGATCCAGCGAGGTCTCGTCGTAGCGCGCCACCTTGGCGAACCACTCGATGATGGCCGCGTCGTCGGTGAGCGTGAGGTCGCGCGCCGGCGCGCCGCCCAGGCTCACCGCCTTGACGCCCAGCGCGCCCTCGATCTTGCGCACCGTCAGCGGCAGCACCGGCTCGGCATCGAGCTCGAGGATGCCGAACGTGGCCGCCGGGAACTTGGCCAGCGGCGGCGCGTCGGAGGTGCGCGTGGCGAGCGGGAACTGGGCCGCGTTGTCCAGCCTGCGGCCGCTGTCGTCGGCGAAGTCCGCCGGCAGCTCGATGCGCAGGTCGGCCTTCTCGGGCAAGGCGCCGGAGAACTGCACCGCGGTCACGCCCTCCTCCGACGGATCGCCGCCCACGCGGCCCTTGTCCCGGCTGAAGAAGTAGATGAACTTGTGCAGGCCCGACTCGTGCAGATCCAGCAGCGCGTCGGAGGTCTCGCCGCGGTGCTGCTCGAATTGCGGCTTGTGGCGCCCGTCGGGTCCGACGAGCACCACCTTCTCGGCGATGCGCCGCGGCACCGGCGCGGAGAACTCCACGCGCAGCGGACGCATCGGCAGGCAGTCGGCGCGCGAGTTGACGCGCTCGCAGGTGAAGCTGGCGGTGAAGGCCGGGCGCACCGCGTAGTCGAGACGGCGATCGGCCGTGGCGGCCACGCCCGACGCGGTCGCGACGCCCTTGCCCCACACCACGGACACCTTGGACTCGGGCGCGATCGGCCGCGCGCACTGCAGCGTGACGCTGCGCGCCTGCTGCGGCACCAGGTCGACCGCCTTCAGGATCGCGTCGCGCGTGGCGCCCGTGATCACCTTGACGGGAAGGCGCTCGCCCACGCCCGCCACCTCGCAGTAGGCGTAGCGCTGGATGCTGTCGACCGTGACCGGGCCGTTGAGCAGCAGCGCGAAGACCTGCTCCTCCTCGATCTTCGAATACTCGCCGGGCGACGGATAGGCGCGCACGATCGCCGGGCCGCCGGTGGAGAAATCGAACTTCGCGTTCGCCGCGATGGCCGCGCCGGCCACCGACTTGATGCCGGGATGCGGCGTGACCTTGCACACGGTGCCGGGCGGCACGTCCTTGGCGAAGTCGAACACCCAGGTCCTGTCGTCGACCCAGCGCCCGATGCCGCCTTGCGCCGCGTCGGGCTTGCAGGCCACGTCCAGCGGCGCGGGCAGCCGCGGATCGCCGAACTTGACCATGGACTCGCTGAACGTGGCGCGCACCTGGCGCACCAGCGCGACCTCGCCCGTGGGCGACATCGTCTTCAACGTGGCATCGGCGTGCGCGAGCAGGCTGGCGCCCGCGAACACGAGGCCGATGATCAGGGACTTCGACGACATGAGATCTCCTCCCGCACCCGGTGGCCCGGGCGTCTGGGGGAGCAGTCTATGTCGCCGTCGGAATGAAAAACGCCTCGTGAGGGAAGTCTCACGAGGCGGAGTTGGGGGGGTCACGCAGGCATCTCCGGGGTGGATCCTGCGACTGCGCTTCGCTCCGCGCAGGATGACGGCGCTGGCTGGCGAGCACACGCCACCCTTGTCATCCTGTACGAAGTCGCTGGATGACGGCGCTGGCTGGCGAGCACGCTCCACCCTTGTCATCCTGCGCGAAGTCGCAGGATCCACGCGTCGGGGCCGCCTTTCGGCAGCCTCGAACTCGGCGCCTACTTTTTCGTGTAGATCTGGTCGAACACGCCGCCATCGGCGAAGTGCGTGGCCTGGGCCTTGGTCCAGCCGCCGAAGGTGTCGTCGATGGTGAAGGTGCTGATCTTGGGGAACTTGGAGGCGTACTTCGCGGCGACGGTCTTGTCGATCGGGCGGTAGAAGTTCTTCGCCTCGATCTCCTGCGCCTCGGGCGTGTACAGGTACTCGAGGTAGGCCTGCGCCACGGCGCGCGTGCCCTTGCGATCGACGACCTTGTCGACGATGGCCACCGGGGGCTCGGCCAGGATGCTGGTGGGCGGGTAGACGATGTCGAACTTGTCGGCGCCGAATTCCTTCTGCGACAGGTAGCCCTCGTTCTCCCAGGCGAGCAGCACGTCGCCGACGCCGCGCTCGGCGAAGGTGACGGTCGCGCCGCGCGCGCCCGAGTCGAGCACCGGCACGTTCTCGTACACCTTCTTGATGTAGCTGCGGGCCGTGGCGTCGGTGGCGCCCGGCTGCTTCAGCGCCCAGCCGTAGGCGGCCAGGTAGGCCCAGCGGGCGCCGCCCGAGGTCTTCGGGTTGGCGACGATCACGCCGACGCCCGGCTTGGTGATGTCGTTCCAGTCGTGGATGCCCTTGGGGTTGCCCTTGCGCACCAGGAACACGATGGTGGACGTGTAGGGCGTGCTGTTGTCCTTGAACTTCTTCTGCCAGTCGGCGGCCAGCAGGCCCTTCTGGGCGATGGCGTCGATGTCGTAGGACAGGGCCAGCGTGACGACGTCGGCGTCGAGACCGTCGATCACCGAGCGGGCCTGCTTGCCCGAGCCGCCGTGCGAGGCGTTGATGGTGACGTTGTCGCCGGTCCTGGCCTTCCAGTACTTGGGGAAGGCTGCGTCGATGTCCTGGTACAGCTCGCGCGTCGGGTCGTAGGAGACGTTGAGCAGCGTGATGTCCTTCGCGAACGAGACGGCGGCGGACGCGGCGAGCGTCACGGCCAGGAGCGTTCGGGAAAGGAGGCGGGGGGTCGTCATCAGGAGAGTCCTTGGGTTTCGGGTCGAAAGAGTGAAGCTGAGCACAGGCTGAATGCAATTCTGGGGATTCAGCTCGGCGGGGGCAAAGAACTTAAACGTCGTTGCTTAAACGGCGGAGAGCGAGAAACGGCCGCCCGCGCGCGGGTCGGCGCCGCCGGGCTCGCCCGCGTCGAGATCAGCGTCGAACTCGGCCGCCCCGGCGGCCAGCAGGCCGTGGCGCTTGAGCAGCGTGCGCACCATGTTGCGGGTGACGCCCAGCGCCTTGGCCGAGCGCACCTGGTTGCGGTGCGCGTGCTCGAACGCGGCATGCACCAGCGCGCGCTCGACCGCGTCGAACAGGCCGTCGCCGCCTTCGCGCAACAGTTCGTCGAAGACGCCCGGCAGGCGCGAGCGCGCATCGGCGGGCGCCGGCGCCGGGGACGCCACCGGCTCGGCGGCCGGCGCGGGCGGTCGATGGCCGCCGTAGACCGGCGCGGCGTCGGCGGCATGCACGCCGCCGCGGTCCGCGGGCAGCAGCAGCGGCACCAGCTTCAGGTCGGCCGGATGGATCTGGTCGCCCGCGCACACGATCAGCGCGTAGTGGATGACGTTCTCCAGCTCGCGGATGTTGCCGGGCCAGCTGTAGTCGCGCAGCGCCTGCGCGGCGGCGGGGCTCAGCGGCACCGGCCGGATGCCCAGGCGGTTGCAGTAGACGCCGACGAAGTGTTCCGCCAGCGGCTGGATGTCGGCCCGGCGCTCGTGCAGCGCGGGCAGGCGCACGCCGGCCACGCTGAGGCGGTAGTAGAGGTCGGCGCGGAAGTGCTGCGCGGCCACGGCGCGCGCGAGGTCGATGTTGGTGGCAGCCACCAGGCGCACGTCCAGCGCGACGGGCCGGCGCGAACCGAGGCGCACCACCTGGCGCTCCTGCAGCACGCGCAGCAGCTTGACCTGCAGCGGCATCGGCAGGTCGCCGATCTCGTCGAGGAACAGCGTGCCCCCGTTGGCGGCCTCGAACCAGCCGGCGCGCGCGTGCGTGGCGCCGGTGAACGCGCCCACCTCGTGGCCGAACAGCTCGGCGTCGATCAGGGTCTCGCTGAAGGCGCCGCAGTTGACGGCCACGAAGGGCCCGGCGCGGCCGCTGGTGGCATGGATGTGGCGGGCGATCAGTTCCTTGCCGGTGCCGGTCTCGCCGGTCACCAGCACGGTGGCGTCGCTGCGCGCGAGCCGTTCGACGTGATCGAGCAGCAGGCGCGACTGCGGGTCGTGGAACACCAGCGCCTTGGCACGGATCGTCAACGGGGCGGTGTGCGAATCCGGCAGGGTCAGAATCTTTGCCACGGGGGGTTGTGAGTCTGGGTTGCGGGAATGCAAAGTTACGTGCACTGCTGCGATGCACCAAGCGACCTCTTCGCCTGTCGATATGCGCGAATCGACACCGTGCGCGCGGGATTGCTGCATCGCGCGCCGCATTGCATCGAATGCAGCAGACGCCTGCGCGCGCCCGCTTGATTCCCAGCAGGAAGCCCGTCCGGCAGCGCCTTTCGTGCTGGCGCGGCTCTTGCGACGCCGGGCGGATGAACCACACACTCATCCCTTCGCTCGCGCTGCTGGCGCTGTCCTTGTCCTCCACCGCCACGCACGCCGCACTGGCCAGCGGCGACGCCGCGCCGCCGTTCGAGGCCAAGGCGTCGCTGGCCGGCAAGACCTTCACATACTCGCTGGCCGATGCGCTGAAGCACGGCCCGGTGGTCGTGTACTTCTACCCGTCGGCGTACACCGGCGGCTGCAACCTGGAGGCGCACACCTTCGCCGTGCAGCACGAGAAGTTCCTCGCCGCGGGCGCCACCATCGTGGGCGTGTCGCTGGACGACATCGGCCGCCTCAACACCTTCTCGGCCGACCCCGAGTACTGCGGCGGCAAGATCGCGGTGGCCTCCGATCCCGACGGCCGCATCGCCCGCGCGTACGCGCTCGACGTGCGTGACGCGGCGCCTGGGCGCAAGGACACGCGCGGCGTCCAGATCGACCACGGCTTCGCGGAACGCAGCACCTTCGTGGTCACGCCCGACGGCCGCATCGCCGCCGCGTTCGACGGGCTGTCGCCGGTGGAGAACGTCGAGCACGCGCTGGCCGCCGTGCAGCAGCTCGCGCATCCTCGATAGACATCACCAGGCCGGCGCCGGCGCGGCGGCCTGCGTCTTCGCGGCAACCGGCGCGGCGGCCACGGGCGTCTCGCCTGCGCCGAGCAACGCCAGCACGCCGGCCGCGGCGAGCGCCACGGCCACCAGCAGGCCGAACGCGCTGCCCGCGCGCGGCGCCGACGGCATCGCCTGGCCGGCCGGCACGTCCTGCTGCCCCGTGATCATCGGCCGGATCAACCGGTGCCGCTTCACGAGCACATGGAACGCGACCGCCAGCAGGTGCAGCGCCAGCAGCACGAACAGGCCGTCGGCCAGCAGCCGGTGCCAGCCCGTCGCGCGCGCGCCCGCGGAGTCGCCGACGAGATGGTGGAGCGGACCGGCGAACGCGATGTCGTCGTTGCCGAACAGGCCCGTGGCGGCCTGCAGCGACAGCAGGCCCAGCAGCGCGAACACCGACAGCGCGCCGAGCGGGTTGTGGCCGATGCCGCGCCAGCGACCGCGCAGGTAGGCGATCACGCCGGAGGCCGACGGCGCGAACTGCGCGAAGCGCGAGGTGGTCGAGCCCACCACGCCCCACACGACGCGGAACACGAGCAGGCCGACGATGGCCAGGCCGGCGCGGCCGTGCCACGCCATCCACGCGCCGCCCAACTCGCCGGTGACGATCGCCGCCGTCACGCTGGCGACCAGCGACCAGTGGAACACGCGCAGCGGCAGGTCCCACAGCAGGAAGCGGCGCGTGCCACCGCGCACGCCCGGCGCGGCGGCGCCCGCATCGACGGCGCCGAAGTCGGAAAGCAGTTCGGGCGAGCTCATGGCGGCCTCCCGTACGTCAGGTGCGCGGGGCCGACGCGGCGCCGGCGACGCGCGGCGCGCGCGGCAGCAGGTGGGCCACCGAGCTGCCGCCCTCGACCTCGTACTCCTCGGTGCCGGTGGCGCCGGCGACGTTGAAGCCCTTGGACGCCAGCAGGTCGGCGGCCGCGCCGGCGCGTTGCGAGTGATTGGAGACCGTCACGATCTGGCGGTCCTTCGGCAGCCAGGCGAGCTGCTTCTCGAGATCCTTGTTCTGGATGCTGAGGAACACCGGGAAGCTGCCGTACTGGATGAATTCGGCGGGCGTGCGCAGGTCGATGAACAGCACCGCATCGGGCTTGGCGAGCAACGCATCGACGTCGGCCTTGCTCAGGCGCTTCGCCTTGAACTTCCACGGCGCGGTGAGGAACTGCTGCACGCGCTTGACGGCCGCCGGGTCGGACGCGCCGCCGGCGACGTGGATCGGCGGCGCCAGCGGGGCCTCGTCCTGGGCGGACGCGGAGGCGAAGACGCCGGCGAGCAGCGCGGCGAGAAGAAGTCGGTTGGCGATCATGTCGGGAGCTTTCTCTGGATGGGAATGACGTCCCTCCTGCTGCAGCAAGCGTGCCAGGACGCTTTCCCCGGCGGGGCTGGCGCGATGCGCACGATGCCCAGCAAACCGCGCTGCTTTCCACGCAGCGCGCCGGCAACGCCTGCTGCGCGATCAACAGCGGCCGCACGCACTCCCCAGCGTCGATCCGGCATGCGCACACGTCGTCCGAAGCATGGATTGCCCAGGCGCCGTCGAGTTCGATCAGCCGGCGCATTTGTTTATCCGTTCGGCGTGGCACAGCCGCTGCATTGGAGGGCTCATAGCCCCTTCCCATTCCAACGAAACCCAGGAGCCCCAGTGAGCCGTATGTCCCATCGCAATCGACAACAAGAACAAGCCAGCCCGATTTCCTTCGACCCCGCGCCCATCGCCGCCGCCGTCTTCGCGCTCACGCTGATCGGCGGCGCGCACGCGCAGACCGCGGCCGCCGCCCCCGCGGCCAGTGCCGCGAGTGCCGCCGACGCCGCGCCGAACGAGGCCCCCGCGCTCGACGCGGTCACCGTGCACAGCCGCAACCGCATCGAGCGCCTGCAGGACGTGCCCATCTCGGTGTCCGTCACCACCGGCGCCGAGCTGGCGCGCCTCGACGCGTACGGCGTCGAGGCCATCACCCGGCGCGCCGCCAACGTGTCGTGGAACCAGGGCAACCAGCGCACGAGCAGCCTGTCGATCCGCGGCATCGGCAAGATCGGCCAGACCGAGGCGCAGGACCCCAGCGTGGGCGTGATCGTCGACGGCGTGAGCTACGCCTACAACGCGCTCACCTCCAGCTTCGACTTCGTGGACGTCGACACCATCGAGGTGGCGCGCGGCCCGCAGGGCACGCTGCAGGGCAAGAACGCCAGCGTGGGCAGCATCAGCGTCAACTACAAGCGCCCGTCGTTCACGCCGACGGCCGACTACACGCTGGCCTTCCTCAAGAACCGCGGCCTGCTGGGCGTGGCCGCGATCGGCGGACCGGTCATCGACGACGTGCTCGCCTGGCGCGGCACGTTCTCGGTCAACCGGCAGGACGGCCCGCTGGTCAACCAGTACAACCGCGACCAGACCTACACCAACAAGGATCGCGTCTCCGGCCGCGTGCAGTTCCTGCTGCGCCCGAACGACGTCTGGAACGTGCGCCTCGAAGGCAGCTACACGCCGCGCACGAGCGAGACCACCAACGCCTACACCTACAACCGCCCGACGGCGCTGACGAAGTACTCGGACGGCAGCACGCCCGTCACCAACAACACCAGCGAGGCCAAGCTCGCGCGCAGCTGGTTCGCGCAGAACACCTCGTACACGCTCGCCAACTACTACGGCGGCCCCGACAACGACGCCCAGCACGGCCTGGTCACGGGCAACAGCGGGCTGTCGGTCGAGGCCAACTGGAAGCTGCCCAGCGGCCTGACGCTGACCTCCATCACCGCCGCGCAGACCTACCACTTCAACGCCGTCAACGACGACGGCACGCCCTACGACATCACGCGCAACGCGGGCGGCTTCTGGAACGACTACCGCCAGAAGAGCGAGGAGCTGCGCGTGACCTCGCCCGTGGGCGGGCTCGTGGACTACCAGGCCGGCATCTTCCTGATGGAGGCGAAGAACTCGGCCACCTACCAGAAGGCCTGGGGCAACGACGCCGGCGCCTGGTACGCGTCGCCGTCGCAGTACGCGACGCTGGACGCCAATGCGGCCGGCCAGCTGCTGATGCTGGATTCGCTGGCCAACGTCAGCATGGCCTACAACTCGCCGGCCGGCCAGCAGACCATAGACAACAAGAGCGCCGCCGTCTACGCGCAGGCCAACTGGCACCTGAGCGAGGCGTTCACCGTCACCACGGGGGCGCGCCTCACGCACGAGAATCGCCGCACCACCGACAGCTCCTACGTCATCAGCAACGGCAGCGCGCCCGAGCTGAACCCGGTGGCCGTCAACGGGGTGCAGCTGGGCGGTTTCGATTCCGACGCCAACGGCCTGCTCAAGGCCGACAACACCGCCGCCCAGATCGCGCTGGCCGACGCCACGGCGCTGAAGTACTTCGGCGTGTCCACCTACGCCGCGTTGTCGACGGCCCAGCAGAAGCAGGTGGCGGCCGCGAAGTCCATCCGCCAGACCAACATCGGCGTGCTGTTCAACCCGGTGGTGGCGCAGCCCTACCGCGCCAACCAGCCGGCGTTCTCGGTGAGCCCGAGCTGGAAGCTGAGCCCGAACGTGACGACCTACGTGTCGGCGGTGCACGGCGAGAAGGCCGGCATCTCGCAGGTGGTCAACGGGAACTCCGCGCTGGTCGAGCCCGAGAAGACCAACTCGTTCGAGCTGGGCCTGAAGTCGGCGCTGCTGGACAAGACCCTGATCCTGAACGTCGACGTCTACGACATGCGCATCCGCAACTACCAGCAGGCCGTGCGCGTCGTGGATCAGTACACGACAAACAACAACCGGGACGCCGGCCTCCCGCCCAGCCAGCAGACGGCCTACACCTCGGCCACCGGCAACGTGCCCAAGGTGGAAGCCAGGGGCCTGGAGGTGGACGGCGTCTACGGCGGCATCCCGCGCACGACCTTGCGCTTCTCGGGCGCGATCAACATCGCGAAATACAAGTCGTTCCCGAACTCGGCCCAGCCGGTGGAGAACGGCTACACCGGCGCGCCCGCCTACCAGGACGTCAGCGGCCGCACGCTGGCCGGCGCCTCGAAGTACTCGTTCAACGTGGGCGCCGACTACCACCAGCCGCTGACGGCCGACAAGGAAGGCCACGTCAGCGCCAACGTGGCCTACAACAGCAGCTTCAACTCGGACGTGTCGCTGTCGAAGTACGCGGTCGTCGGGCAGTCGGCCCTGGTGGACTTCTCCGTGGGCGCCGGCAAGCACGACAGGAGCTTCGACGTCAGCCTGGTGGTGAAGAACCTGTTCAACAACCAGACGCCGACCGCCCGCACCGCCACCAGCATCACGCCGGCCGTGCCGCGCACCTACGGCATCCAGTTCACCGGCACGCTGTGATCGTGGCCGGCGCTGCTGCGGTCGCACCAGCCGCCCTCGGGCGGTTGCTTCGGATGCAGCAGCCCGGCGCGCGCACCTGCGCGGAAATCATCGATTTCGAGCCCGCGGGCGCCGCAAAAGCTGGCGCGCCATTTGCGTAACAGCCTCCTGTCCAGGCACGTTCGTTCTCCCACCGACATCCGAGTCGCATCATGAACAAATCCATCACCGCCGCCCTGCTCTCGCTCGGCTTCGTCGCGGCCAACGCCCCGGCCGCCGACGCGCCCTCCGGCACCGCCGCCCCGGCGCTTCCGCTCAACCATCCCTCGCTGCCATCGGCCTCGGCCGGCGTGCTCGCCGCCACCGCGCCCAACACCGGCGCCCCGCGCGCCTGGGCCTACACGCCCGTGCAGCAGCCCGCCGTGCCCGCGGTCAAGGCCAAGGCCTGGGTGAAGACGCCGCTGGACGCCTTCGTGCTGTCCAGGCTGGAGGCCAAGGGCATCACGCCCTCGCCCGACGCCGACCGCGCCACCTTCATCCGGCGCGCCACGCTCGACGCCTGGGGCATCATCCCGACCCCCGAGGACGTGAAGGCCTTCGTCGACGACAAGTCGCCCAAGGCCTACGAGAAGCTGGTCGACCGCCTGCTCGCGTCGCCCCACTACGGCGAGCGCCAGGGACGGCGCTGGCTCGACCTGACGCGCTACGCCGACTCCGACGGCTACAACGCCGACGGCACGCGCCCGAACATCTGGCGCTACCGCGACTACGTGATCTCGGCCTTCAACCAGGACAAGCCGTTCGACCAGTTCGTCAAGGAACAGGTGGCCGGCGACGAGCTCTGGCCCGATCGCAACGAGGCGCTGGTGGCCACCGGCTTCCTGCGCAACTTCCCCGACGAGATCAACGCGCGCGACCTGAACCTGAAGAAGCAGGAGGTGGCCAACGACCTCACCGACACCGTGAGCTCGGTGTTCCTGGGCACCACGCTCGGCTGCGCGCAGTGCCACGACCACAAGTTCGACAAGATCTCGCAGAAGGAGTACTACCAGTTCCAGGCCTTCTTCGTGAACGCCAGCTGGAACGACGACGTCAAGGCCGTGGAAGGCCCGGGGCGCGCCGAGTACCTGGTCAAGCAGGCGAAGTGGGAAGAGGCGACGAAGAGCATCCGCGACCAGCAGGACGCGCTGCTCAAGCCGGTCATCGAGAAGCTGGAGTCCGACCGCCTGTCCGGCTTCGTGCCCGACACGCGCACCTCCATCACCAAGCCCGAGGCCGAGCGCGACGCCTACGACCGCTGGATCTACCACCGCAACCTGTGGACGCTGTCGGGCCGCACCCGCAACGCGCTGGCGCAGCTCAAGCGCAAGGACAAGGAGGGCTACGCGAAGTACCAGGCGCTCGACGAGCAGCTGAAGGCCTTCGACTCGATCAAGCCCAGGGATCCGGGCAACATCTCCACGATGTCGGAGCTGGGCCATGCCGACGCGCCGCCCACCTACGTGCTGTTCAAGGGCATCTTCGACCGCAAGCTCGACGAGGTGCAGCCGGGCTTCCCGTCGCTGCTGACCAGCGCCAGGCCGCAGATCGTGCCCACGGCCACGTCGTCGGGCCGGCGCACCGCGGTCGCCAACTGGATCACGTCGCCCGACAACCCGCTCACCGCGCGCGTGTTCGTCAATCGCCAGTGGGCGCAGGTGTTCGGCAACGGCATCGTCGAATCGGTGAGCGACTTCGGCAAGATGGGCGTCAAGCCCACCAATCCGGAGCTGCTGGACTACCTTTCGGCGCAGTTCGTGCAAGCGGGCTGGAGCGTCAAGAAGCTGCAGCGCGAGATCCTGCTGTCGCACACCTACCGCCAGGCCTCGGCCGCGCGCGCCGACGCGGAGAAGATCGACCCGCAGGACAAGCTGCTGTGGGCCTACCCGCGCCAGCGCCTGGAGGCCGAGCAGATCCGCGACTCGCTGCTGCAGGCCTCCGGGCTTCTCGAGGACAAGCTCGGCGGTCCGTCGGTGTTCCCGCCACTGCCCGCCGGCACGCAGGCGCCGAACCGCAACTTCTGGATCACGTCGGACAACCCGCACGACTACAACCGCCGCAGCGTCTATGTGTTCATCCGCCGCAACCTGCCCTATCCGCTGCTCGATACCTTCGACTGGGCCAACCCGAACATCGTGCACAACAAGCGCGACGTGACCACCACCGCGCCGCAGGCGCTGGCGCTGATCAACTCGGACCTGGTCTACGGCTGGTCGAAGGCGCTGGCGGGCCGCGTCATCCAGGAGGTGCCCAAGGGAGGGGACGCGGCCCGCATCGACCGCGTCTACGAGATCCTGTATTCGCGCAAGCCCGACGCGTTCGAGAAGGGCAAGCTGCTGGCCTTCCTGTCCACCCAGGAGGCGCTCGAAGCCAGGCAGCTGGCGGCCGGCAAGCGGCTGAACCTGCCTGAAGGCTATGGCGTCGCCCCGCCGCTGGCGAGCCAGGTGGACAAGCTCTACAAGGTCGCCTACGGCCGCGCGCCCGACCGCTTCGAGCAGGCCGCGCTGGTGGAGTTCATCGACAAGCAGAAGCAGAAGGAGACGCGCTGGGCGACCGCGCCCAACCCGAACTACGACCCCGTGGCGCTCGCGGCCGCCGCGGCCGCGGCCAACGCCGCCGCCAACGCGCCGCCGCCCACCGACGACGGTGCTTCCGGCGGCGACGACGCCGCGAAGAACGACCCGCAGGCTGCGCACGCCGCCGCGTTCGTCGACCTGGTGCACGCGCTGTCGAACGCCAACGACTTCCTGTATCGCTTCTGACCCCTCATCAATCGGAGAATCACCATGACCCAATCATCGCGTCGCGACTTCCTCGGCAGCGCCGGCCTCGGCCTGGGCGCCGCCGCCCTCGGCGGCCTGGGCCTGCAGCTCAACGTCGCCTCGGCCGCCGAGCTCGACGATCCGCAGGCGCCCAGGCAGCCGCACTTCCCGGCCAAGGCCAAGTCGGTCATCTGGCTGCACATGGCCGGCGCGCCCAGCACGCTGGACCTGTTCGACTACAAGCCCGAGCTGATCAAGCTCGCCGGCAAGCCGCTGCCCGACTCGTTCGCCAAGGGCCTGAAGACCGCCACCGACGGCGGCGTGGGCAACCTGCTGGCCACCAAGCGCACCTGGAAGCAGTACGGCGAGACCGGCGCCTGGGTGTCGGACTTCCTGCCCAACCTCTCGAAGCAGGTGGACGACATCGCCTTCCTCAAGGGCTGCAAGACCGAGGGCGCCACGCACATCATCTCGTCGCTGAAGCTGCACACGGCCGGCCTCGTTCCGGGCCGCCCGGCGCTCGGCTCCTGGGTGCAGTACGCGCTCGGCTCGGCCAACCCCGACCTGCCCGCCTTCGTGGTGCTGCCCACCGGCGTGGGCGCGGCCGGCGGCGGCCGCGGCCAGGTGATCTGGAGCTCGGGCTTCCTGCCCGCGGCCTACCAGGGCACCGCGTTCCGCAAGGGCGACTCGCCCATCCTCCACCTGGCTCGTCCGGAAGGGGTGATCGACACCGAGCAGCGCAACACGCTGGACCTGATCAAGGCGCTCAACGACCACGAGGCCGTCGCCCGCAGCGGCGACACCGAGCTGGCGGCGCGCTCGAAGTCCTACGAGCTGGCCTACAAGATGGAGACCTCGGCGCCCGAGGCCGTCGACCTGGGCAAGGAGACCGCGGCCACGCGCGAGCTGTACGGCATCGGCACCAAGGAGACCGACGAGTACGGCACCGCGCTGCTGCGCGCCCGCCGCCTGGTGGAACGCAACGTGCGCTTCATCCACGTCATCTCGGGCGCGCCGGACCAGAGCGTGGACAGCTGGGACGCGCACAACAACCTCGAGAAGAACCACAGCGTGATGAGCAAGTCGGTGGACAAGCCCATCGCCGGCCTGCTGGCCGACCTGAAGTCGCGCGGCCTGCTGGACACGACGCTGGTGGTGTGGACGTCGGAGTTCGGCCGCACGCCCTACGGCCAGAGCGGCAACGGCCGCGACCACAACCCCTGGGGGTACACGAGCTGGCTGGCCGGCGGCGGCATCAAGCCCGGCACGTTCGGCTCCACCGACGACATCGGCCTGCGCGCGCAGACCGGCGTCGTCGACACCTACGACCTGCAGGCCACGATCCTGAACCGCCTGGGCCTGGACAACCGCAAGGTCACGTTCCAGTACCAGGGCCGCCAGGAGCGCCCCACCACCGTGTTCGGCGACGTCATCAAGGACATCCTCGTCTGACGATGAATCGCCGAACGAAGAACTTCCTCTGCGCCGCCTTCAGCCTCGCCGTCGCCACCAGCGCCCTGTGCGCCGGCTTCGACGTCGACGGCGACCTGATGCGCGGCATCGACGACACCGCCAAGGACCTCGACTCGAACGTCGCGCAGAAGGACGCCAAGGCGGCGGCCGCCGACGCGCGCTCGCTGGTGGAGACGTTCTCGCACATCGAGGCCCACTACGGCGAGAAGCCCGAGACGGCCGACGCCGTGGGGTTCGCCCACCACACGCAGGAACTCGCGGCGCAGGCGCTGAAGGCCATCGAGGCCAACGACTTCGACGCGGCCAACACGGCCGTCGAACAACTCACCCGCTCGTGCAAGACCTGCCACGAGGTCTACAAGAAGGACTGACCATGCGCTCTTCAACGCGCGCCCGGATCACGCTCGCCGGCGTGGCCCTCGTCGCGCTCGCCGCCGTCGCGGCCACGGCCGCCCGGGCTGCCAGCATCATCGACTTCGACGTGTGGATGCGCGCCATCGACAAGCACAGCGTCGAGGTGCAGAAGAACATCGACGCCCGCAAGGCCGAGGCCGCCGCCGCCGACGCCCAGGAGCTCGCGCGCCTGTACGGCCTGATGGAGGCGTTCTTCGTCGCCGACGGCCACACGCCCGATGCCGTGGACATGTCGCGCAGCGGCAAGGCCTTCGCCGACGCGATTCCCGGCGCGCTCGCCGCGAAGGACTACGACGCCGCCTCCAAGGCCGCGCTGGATCTCTCGCACGCGTGCAACGACTGCCACGACGTCCACAAGCCTTTCCAATGACCTCCACGACGCCACGCCCCATGAAGCCGAACCCGACCCTCCTCCTCCTCGCCGGCGCGATCGCCCTGGCCGCCGCCGGCGCCGCCGTCGCGCAACAGGCGCCCAGGCCCGAGAACCTGATCAAGTGGCGTCAGTCGGCGTTCCAGGTCGTGGCCTGGAACTCCGGCCGCATCAAGGCGAGCCTGGACGGCACCTACAACAAGGACCAGGTGCTGCGCTCCGCCGGCGTGATCGCCGCGATCGCCAACTCGGGCCTCGGCAGCCTGTTTCCCGCCGGCACCGAGACCGGCAAGGGCTGGCACGACACCACGGTCAAGCCCGAGGCCTTCAGCAACGGCGCCCGCTTCGCCGAGCTGGGCGGCGAGTTCGCCAGGGAGTCGAACGACCTGGTGCGCGTGGCTTCGGGCGCCGATGCGTCGAGCGTGAGGGAGCAGTTCGGCAAGTTGCAGAAGACCTGCAAGTCGTGCCACGACGACTTCCGCAACAGCAACTGAGCGCGCCGGTGCCAGCCGTCCGGCGCGATGCCGTCAGCGGTTGGCCAGCACTTCCTTCGTGACCCAGGTGACGAAGCGATCCTCGGTCTGCGGCGTGGCACCGGCCACGCGCGGCGCGAACTCCGCGGCCGGATGGGACGCCACGATCTCGTCCAGCGTCCTGCCCTGGTCCGCCAGCTTCTGCACCTTGCCACGCACGGCCAGGATCAGGTCGCGCTGCGCGATCACGGCGTTGCGATCGACGAGGGGGCCGTGGCCCGGGATGATCTTCGTGGCCGGCCCCGCGCGGTCGAGGATCTCGCTGAGGCCCTCGAGGATGCCCGCCAGCGAGCCGCCGCTGGCCAGATCGGCATACGGCCAGCCGAAGCTGCGGAAGATGTCGCCCACGGCCAGGATGTCGTGGCCCGGGAACGAGACCACCGTGTCGCCGTCCGTGTGCGCGGCGACGACCGGCAGCAGGCGCACGTCCTCGCCGTCGATGTGGATGGACAGCGACGCGTTGTAGGTCACCACCGGCAGCGCCTGCTCGGGCGCCGGCTGGCCGGGGCTGCCGTCGGGCGCGGGATTCGGGTGTTCGAGGCGGTAGCGCAGCTGGTCGCGCGCGAAGATGGTGGCGCCCAGCTTCGCGAAGTTGGCGTTGCCGCCCACGTGGTCGGGATGCACGTGCGTGTCGACCAGGAAGCGGATCGGCTTGTCGGAGACCTTGCGGATGGCCGCAACCAGCTTGTCGGTGAGCGGCGCGAACTGCGAGTCCACCAGCAGGATGCCGTCGGCGCCGGCGAGCACGCTGATCGTGCCGCCCTGGCCTTCCAGCGTCCAGAAGTCGGGCGCGAGCCGGGTGGTCCTGATCTCCACCTTGCTGAAGTCGGGCGCGCCCTGGGCGAAGGCGGCGGCGTTGAACATCAGGCCGGCGGCCAGGGCGACGAACGAAATGGCGTGGCGTGTCATGTCAGGATGGATGGCAGGCGGGACGGCCATCCTACGGCAGCCCGCGCCCGCGGTGAAGACAGGGTCTATCGCGCGAAGTTGACGTCCAGCGCCACCTGCACCTCGTCGGCCGAGCCGGCCGAGCAGTGCATGCGCTTGACGGCCCCCTGCACGTACTTGGTGTATTCCTTCGGGCCGGACAGGAAGGCCACGTCGGTGACCTGGCCGCCGCGCACGGTCAGGCGCGTGCGCACCGTGCCGACGATGCCCACGCGGTCGACCGCCTCCTCCAGCACCGAGGCCAGCACCGACTGGTAGCCCGGGCAGGCGAGGCTCGCCTCCTGGCGCACGACCGTCGGCGCGGGCGCCGGCGGCGCGGCGACCACGGGCGCGGGCGGCGGCTCGGCCGACGTGGCGGTAATGCTGGGCGCAGCCGGCGCGGGCGGCGGCACCACCTCGGGCGGCGGCACGTAGGCCGGGGGCGGCACCGCGGCCCTGGGCTGCTCCACGATCTTCTCGACCTTGGGCGGCGGCGGTGGCGGCGGCGGGGGCGTCTCGGGGATGATGGCCATCTCGATGGGCTTCTTCACCGCGTCGACCACGTGCTGGGCCAGGCCCGACACCAGCGCCCAGCCGATCAGCACGTGGACGCCGGCGACGACCGCCAGCCCCGTGCCGCGGCCCTGCGTCTTCGCCCTGGCGCGCTCCGCGGGCCGCGCCAGCCGCGGGAACGGCAGCACCTCGGCCGGGCCGGGCGCGGGACGCGTCGGAATGGGCAGGGGCGCGCGCAGCACGCCCCCGTGCGAATCGAGTACAGCACTCATGTCGTCCTCACTTCGGAATGAATTGCTCGGAGCCGGTGACGCCGACCTTGGTCAGCCCGGCCTGGTTCACCGCCACCATCACGGCGGCGAACGCGTCGTACTTCGCGCGCTGGTCGGGACGCACGTGAATCTCGGGCTGCTCGGGCAGCGCCGCGGCGGCGATCAGGCGCGCGCGCAGGTCGGCCGCGTCGGCCAGCGGCGTGCCGTTCCAGGCGAGCGAGCCGGCCGGCGCGATGTCGATCTGCACGACCTCGGGCTTGTGGTCGGCCGGCGGCGGATCGCCCACCGGCAGGTGCAGGTTGACCGCGTGCAGCTGCACGGGAATCGTGATGATGATCATCACCAGCAGCACGAGCATCACGTCGATCAGCGGCGTGGTGTTGATGTCGGCCACCGGCAGGTCGTCGACGGCGGCGCGGCGCCGCGTGCGTGACTTGTTCGTCATGGCGGTCATCCCTTGGGCGGCGGCTCGGTGATGAAGCCCACGTGCCGGATGCCGGCGCGCTGGCAGGCGTAGAGCACGCGGCCCACCGGCGCGTAGTCGCTGCGGGCGTCGCCGCGGATGTGGATCTCCGGCTGGGGATCCTGCAGCGACACGGCCTTGAGCTTGTCGGCGAGCGCCGCGTCGCCGGCGACGCGGGCGTCGAACCAGTACGTGGCGCCCCTGGCGTCGACCGAGATCACGATGTCCTTGGGCTGGCTCTCGCGCACCTGGTTGCGCAGCTTGGGAAGCGCCACCGGCACGGAGAAGTTCACCACCGGGATCGTGATCAGGAAGATGATCAGCAGCACCAGCATCACGTCGACCAGCGGCGTGGTGTTGATCGCCGACACCGCCTGGTCCTCGCCGCCGGCGGCGGGCAGGTTCATCGCCATCAGAGCCGCCCGGCCGCCCGAAGGCGATGAGCGCCCCCGCGGGGGGCAGCGAAAGAATTGAGCGTGGGGGTCGTCATGATCATGCCGCCGCGCCGGCGAGCGCGCCGGTGCCGGCGCTCGCGTTCGAGTTGGAATTCGCGGCCGGGCCGGAACCCAGCAGCACGGCGTGCAGCTCGCTCGAGAAGTCGCGCACCTCGTCCAGCACCGAGCTGTTGCGGCGCAGGAGGAAGTTGTAGCCCAGCACCGCGGGCACCGCCACCGCGAGGCCCAGCGCGGTCATGATCAGCGCCTCGCCGACCGGGCCCGCCACCTTGTCGATGGAGGCCTGGCCCGCCAGACCGATGGCCGTCAGTGCGTGGTAGATACCCCAGACCGTACCGAACAGGCCGACGAAGGGCGAGGTCGAGCCGACCGTGGCCAGGAAGCTCAGGCCCACGGACAGGCGCCGCTGGACGCGTTCGGTGGCACGGTGCAGCGTGAGGTCGACCCAGTCGTTGAAGTCGACCTTGGCGTGCAGGCCGCCGTGCCGGCGCGTGGCATCCAGGCCGGACTCGGCGATGTCGCGGAACGGGCTGGCCTCGTGCAGCTTGCCGACGCCGGCCTGCACGGTGCCCGCATCCCAGAAGGTGGTCGCGGCCGCCTTCGCGTGGCCGCCTATGCGCCACTGCTCGAGCGCCTTGGTGACGATCACGTACCAGCTGCCGGCGCTGAAGGCCGCCAGGATCAGCAGCACGGAGCGGGCGACGGCGTCGCTGCCTTGCCAGAGCGCGGCCACGCCGTACGGGTTGTCGCCGCCACCCTGTGCATGCGCGAGCGGCCAGGCCAGCAGGCCGGCGGTCGCGACCAGGCCGCGGACGTTTCGGGGGGAGAGGATAGCGATCATGGAGGTGCGCATTGCCTGCGTCGGGGGTGGTTGACCCCGTCGCAGGTCGCAGCTTCCGTGCCACGCGGACCGCATGAGCTTCTGCGGTCGCGCCGCGGTGCGCCATCGCCATCGCCATCGCCATCGCCATCGCCATCGCCATCGCCCTCGCGCGCCGCGGCCCGCGAGCTCGCGCGAGCGCCTCACGCGTGCACGCGGGCGAACGCCCGCCTGCTGGATTCGCAGCGCGCGTTGCTGGATTCAGTGCACGCGGCTGCCTCGCGCCGCGCTACGCCGTCTTGAGGTTCTGCGCGAAGAACGCCAGCGTCCGCTGCCAGGCCAGGCCGGCCGCCTTCGCGTCGAAGCGTGGCGTGGTGTCGTTGTTGAAGCCGTGCTCGACGCCGGGATAGATGAAACCCTCGTGCCTGACGTGCGCGGCCGTCAGCGCGGCGTCGTACGGCGGCCAGGTGGCGTTGACGCGCTGGTCGTTGCCGGCGAAGTGCAGCAGCAGCGGCGCGCGGATGCGCGGCACGTCGGCAAGGTCGGGCGCGGTGCCGTAGAACGGGACGCCGGCGTCGAGGCCGGGCCATTGCGTGGCCAGCCAGTTCACGACGCCGCCGCCGAAGCAGAAGCCCACCGCGCCCACGCGGCCGTTGGTGCCGGCCCGCGTCTTGAGCAGTTGGGCGGCGGCCAGGAAGTCGGCGCGCACCTTGGCCTGGTCGAGCTTGCCGAACAGCTCGCGCGCCTTGTCCTCGTCGCCGGGATAGCCGCCCAGCGGGAACAGCGCGTCGGGCGCGAACGCGACGTAGCCTTCCAGCGCGAGCCGGCGCGCGATGTCCTCGATGTGCGGGTTCAGCCCGCGGTTCTCGTGGATGACCAGCACGGCCGGCAGGTCGCCCGTGGCCTTGGCCGGCCTCACGAGATAGGCGCTCGCCTTGCCGTAGCCCTGCGGAGAGTCGAACGGCAGCGTCCTGGCCACGATCCGCGGGTCGGCGGGCGCCACCTGCTGGGCCTGCGCGAAGTCCGGCGAGAGGGCTTCCAGCAGGCCGACCGCGGTCACGCCGCCGACGGCGTACTTGCTGACGCCGTCGAGGAAGCCGCGGCGCGAGATGCCGCCGTGGACGTACTGGTCGAACAGGTTCAGGACTTCGGGTCGGAAGTCGGCGGCGGTGAGCTTGGGCATGGGTTGTGTCTCCGGAAATGATGGATGCGCGTCCGGGCTCGAACCGGGGCGGCCAGTCGAGCCGGCAGCATTTTTCGGGCCTGATTTATCGCATGTCCGTCGACGTTCGTGCACGGCCGAGCTCAGATGTCGCGCCCGCGCCCTGAAAATTGACTGTTAACCGGTTAACAGGTAATATTCCGTCATGCCGATACAGTCATTCGCCTGCGTTGACACGAAAGGCTTGTTCACCACTGGCAAGTCTCGGCGGTTCACCAACATCAAGAGCGTGGCCGAGCGCAAGTTGGCGCAACTCGACGCGGCACCCTCGGTGAACTTCATGAAGGCACCGCCAGGGAACGACCTGAAGGAATACGACGGCGCCTGGCATGTGCGGATCAACGACCGGTGGCGGCTGACTTTCAAATGGGGAGAGAGCGGTCCGTACGACGTTCTCATCGAAGATCCCCATTGACCCGGATCCAACGGACATTCAAGTCCTGAACAGCAATGGAGTCCCTCATGTTCAAGAACGGCATGCGTCCTGTCCATCCCGGCGAGATCCTGCTGGAGGACTACATCAAGCCTCTGGGCGTCAGCGTGCGCGCCGTGGCCATCGCCCTGCATGTGCCCTACTCGCGGCTCAGCGAGATCACCAAGGGCGAGCGCGGCGTGACGGCCGACACGGCCCTCCGCCTGGAGCGCTATTTCGGCAGCGAGGCCAGGGGCTGGCTGAACCTTCAGGCCGCCTACGAGCTGCGCGTGGCCGAGATCGAGAACGGCAAGGCCATCGCCAAGGCGGTCCAGCCAATCGCGCTGGCTGCCTGAAATCCGCCAGAGGATTTCGGAGCCGCGGCTCGCTCAACCCCCGCCACAACCATGACGATCCGTCCCCTCGTTCCCGCCGACGGCGCCGCCGTCTCCGCCCTGCTGCCCGATCTCGGCTACGCGGCGACGGCAGGACAGGTCGTCCAGCGCCTCGCCGCCCTGCGCGAGTGGCCGGACCAGGACGCGTTCGTCGCCGTCGTCGACGGCGCGATCGTCGGCTTGTGCCACGTGCAGGGCGTTCGCCTTCTTGTGAGCGAAGGCTATGTCGAGATCCAGGCCCTGGTGGTATCCGCCGCCTGCCAGGGCCAGGGCATCGGCAAGCAGCTCGTCGCGCACGCGTGCGAATGGGCGTTCGCGCGCGGGTACGAGCGCGTGCGCCTGCGCTCGGGCGTGCAGCGCGAAGCGGCGCATGCGTTCTACGAGCACATCGGATTCGAGAAGGCGAAGGCCAGCCACGCGTTCGAGCTGCGCAGGACGTACCCTGCCGCTGCGGGACCCGCCCCGCAGTAGGAACGCGGGGGTCTGAGCGCATCGGCGACTTCCCCGATGGCGGCCGCCTGCGCCATCCGGTTTCCAGCCGGATCGCCAGCGACTATCCTCGCCCACGGCAAGCACGAACGGCGCTTCGACCCGAAGCGGAACGCGGATTTTCCAGGGAGTCCTCGCATGATCACGATGCCGGTCAAAGCGCTGATGCTGGTGTTCCTCGGCGGTGCCCTGGTCGAGGACGCCGCGATCTGCGCGCTGTCGTGGTGGAAGCCCGATCTCTGGTTCCATCTGTTCCACCACGCGGATCCGCTCGGGTTCGACGTCGCGCTGCTGCGGCGCGCCGGGGGCCAATGGGCCGCCTTCGCGCTGGTGCAGGCGATCGCGCTGCTGCGCTGGCGCACCCAGCCGCTGTGGCTGGTGATCGTGGCCGGCGCGCGGATCTCCGACTTCTTCACCGACCTGTCCTACATCGTGGCCGTGCCGTCGCTGACGCCGCTCGGATGGGCCGCGCTGCTGCCGCCGCCATTCCTCAACCTCGCGTTCGCCGTGACGATGATGCTGGCCTGGCGGCAGCTTCGAGACGCCCGCGGCGTCGGGCTGCCGACCTGACGGGGCCGCCACCCCCCATGTTTTCGGCGCCGCCTCGTTTGACGACGCCCCGGGCCGGTTGGAACATCACCGGTCCGCAACGTCGCAGCCAGGGATGAGCGATGCCGAAGACGATTGTTTTCTGTGCCGACGGCACCTGGAACGGGCCCGACAAGGACGACGTGGCGCCGGACGGGCACGCGCCGACCAACGACGGCGGCGGCGAGCCGCAGGTCACGAATGTCTGCAAGCTGTTCGCGTGGCTCGCGGGCGACCTGCAGCCCAGGGGAACATCCTGGGGCGGCCTGGAGATGGAGAAGTCGTCCGTCGATCCGGCCTCGGGGCAGGTCGTCCAGGTCGCGAAGTACGTGCACGGCGTCGGCGATTCCACGAAGCTGCCCGACCGGGTCGTCGGCGGCGCGTTCGGCGTGGGCGTCACGGCCCGCATCGCCCGCGGCTACACCTTCATCTCGCGCAACCATGTGCCGGGCGATCGCATCGTCATCGTCGGTTTCAGTCGCGGCGCCTACACGGCGCGCGCGCTGGCCGGGCTGATCGCCGGCGAAGGCCTGCTGAGGCCCGAGCTTGCCGCGTCCGGCGACAACAGCCGCTTCGACACGGCCGCCGCCGCGTGGTTCCGCTGGCGCCGCCGGCACGACAACCTGTTCCAGAAGATCCTCGACTTCGGCGTCGAGTTCGTCGAATGGCGCACGGCGTTCGCCAAGGCCAGGCAGCTTTCGGCCGACTCCTTCGTCCCGGTGAAGATCGCCGCCGTCGCCGTCTGGGACACGGTCGGGGCGATGGGCATTCCGCTTCATCGCGGCGCCGGCGTGGCCGACCTGTTCCGCTTCTGCGACACGAAGCTGAACAAGAACATCGCGCTGGGCCTCCACGCCGTGGCGCTGGACGAGCGGCGCGAACCCTTCGAGCCGACGCTCTGGGACGACGATCCGCGCATCATCCAGGCGCTGTTTCCCGGCGGCCACTGCGACGTCGGCGGCGGGTTCCCCGAGCACGGCCTCTCGGACGCGCCCCTCAACTGGTTCGTCGATCGGCTCCGGCAATCCGACGTCGGCGTCCGGTTCGACCCGCACCCGGCGTGCGCCGTCAAGCCGAACCCCTCCGGTCTGCGCCACTGTGCCTGGGTCGAGAGCCCGGCGTGGGCCGCGTTCGGCCTCGCCGACCGCGCGTTCCGCCGCGGGCTGGTGGTCGACGACACCGTCCGTCAACGCATGCGGAACGGCGAGGGTGCCCCGGAAGACGTCGAGCACGACGGCGACGGCCCGGTCGGCCCGTACGCCCCGGGCAACCTGCCCAGGCCGTAGCGTCCGAGGCCCGGCTAGACCTCGAGCCACTCCTTGCGCACCGACGCATCGGCCTTCAGCGCCGCCGGCGTCCCCTCGAACACCACCTGCCCGTGCCCCATCACCACGCAGCGCTGAGAGATCTGCAACGCGATGGTGAGCTTCTGCTCGATCAGCAGCACCGACAGCCCGCGCGCCTTCAACGCCAGCAGGTATTGCGCGACCTGCTCGACGATCTTCGGCGCCAGGCCCTCGGTGGGCTCGTCGATGATGATCAGCTCCGGGTCGCCCATCAGCGAGCGGCACAGCGTGAGCATCTGCTGCTCGCCGCCGGAAAGCACGCCGGCCTCCGTGTGCTGGCGCTCGCGCAGGCGCGGGAACATCGCGTACATGTCCTCGAAGCTCCAGCGGGCGGATTTGGCGCCGCCTTTCTGGCCCAGCTGCAGGTTCTGGTGCACCGTCAGGCGCGGGAAGATGTCGCGGTTCTCGGGCACGTAGGCGATGCCGCGGTGGGCGATCTGGTAGGGCTTGAGGCCGGCCAGCGACCGGCCCTTCCAGGTGGCCTCGCCCTGGGTCTCGACCAGCCCCATGACGGCCTTGGCGGTGGTGGAGCGGCCGGAGCCGTTGCGTCCCAGCAGGGCCACGATCTCGCCCGGCGCCACCTGCAGCGACACGCCGTGCAGCACGTGGCTCTTGCCGTAGAACGCGTGGAGCTTGTCGAGCCTTAGCATCACGACCTCGCGCTCAGCGGCTCGACGGAGCCGAGGTAGGCCTCCTGCACGCGCGGGTCGGCGCGCACGGCCTCGGGCGTGTCGAAGGCGATGACCTCGCCGTAGACCAGCACCGCGATGCGGTCGGCCAGGCCGAAGACGACGCCCATGTCGTGCTCCACGGTCAGCAGCGTCTTGCCCACGGTGACCTCGCGGATCAGCTGCAGGAAGCGGCGTGTCTCGCTCTGGCTCATGCCGGCGGTGGGCTCGTCCAGCAGCAGCACGTCGGCGCCGCCGGCGATCGTCAGGCCGATCTCGAGGGCGCGCTGCTCGGCGTAGGTGAGGTTCATCGCCAGCACGTCGCGCCGGCGCTCCAGCCGCAGCATCGCCATCACCTCCTCGGCGCGCTCGTTGGCGTCGCGCAGGCTGGCCAGGAAGCGCCAGAACGCGTAGCGGTAGCCCAGCGACCACAGCACCGCGCAGCGCAGGTTCTCGAACACCGACAGGTGCGTGAACAGGTTGCTCACCTGGAAGCTGCGCGCCAGCCCGCGGCGGTTGATGCGGTGCGGCGCGAGGCCGTCGATGCGCGCGCCATCGAGCAGGATCTCGCCCGAGCTGGGCGCGAAGCGGCCGCTGACGAGGTTGAAAAGCGTGGACTTGCCGGCGCCGTTGGGCCCGATGAGCGCCACGCGCTCGCCGGCGTTCACCTTCAGGGTGGCGCCGCGGATGATCTCGGTCTTGCCGAAGCGCTTGCGCACGTCGCGCAGCTCCAGCGCGACGCGCGGCGGCGACGCGGCCTCGCGGGCCTGGGCGACGAGGTCGGCAGTGTCCGTCATAGACAAGCCTCCGGCCTGCGGCCTGCGGCGCGAGCGCCCTCCGGAGCGGCCGAGCGGGCGCTCATGCCGCCTCCCGGCGCTTCAGCTCGCGCTCGATCTCGGCCTGGGCCGCGTCCCATTGCACCCGGAAGCGACGCCGTACCGCCTCGAAGGCCAGCGCGCCGACGGCCAGCAACGACGCGGCGCCAACCCAGGCGGAAGCGCCCTTGGCATTCAACGTCACGCCGCCGAACCTCATCACGGGCCCCAGCGCCTCGTTGAGCTGCAGGTGGTACAGCATCTCCACCATCGCGCTCGCGCCCGTGAACGCGATCGCGCCCGCGAGCGCCAGCGCGAGGTAGCCCGGCAGCAGCGCGCGCAGCTTGCCGAACGCCGCCAGCCGCAGGTTGGCCAGCACCAGGCCGGCGACGCCAGCGGGCGCATAGATCACCATCAGCACGAACGCGAAGCCCAGGTACAGCAGCCAGGCCTTGGTGAGCTCGGACAGCACCACCGTGGCCAGCACCATCAGCACGCCGCCGATGATGGGGCCGAAGAACGCGGTGGATCCGCCGAGGAAGGTGAACAGCAGGTACGCGCCCGATCGCTGCGCGCCCACCACCTCCGCGGTGGCCAGCTCGAAGTTGATGCCCGCGAGGCCGCCCGCGATGCCGGCGAACAGGCCCGCGATCATGAATGCGAACCAGCGCACGCGCTGGGTGTCGTAGCCGATGAAGGCCACGCGCTCCGGGTTGTCGCGCACCGCGTTGAGCATGCGGCCCAGCGGCGTGCGCGTGAACGCGAACATCAGCGCCGTGCAGGCGAAGCAGTAAAGCGCGATCAGCCAGTACACCTGGATCTGCGGGCCGAAGCTGACGCCCAGCACCGCGGGCGGCACGACGCGATTGCTGGTGATGCCCGCCTCGCCGCCGAAGAACTCCGGCAGCATCAGCGACATCGAATAGACCAGCTCGCCGATGCCGAGAGTGATCATCGCGAACGTGGTGCCCGACTTGCGCGTGGTGACGAAGCCGAACAGCGCCGCGAAGATGAGCCCCGCGGCGCCGCCCACCAGCGGCACCAGGCTCACCGGCAGGTGCAGCGAGCCGTCGCCCACCTTGTTGAGCGCGTGCACGGCCAGGAAGCCGCCCAGGCCGCTGTAGACCGCGTGCCCGAAGCTGAGCATGCCGCCCTGCCCCAGCAGCATGTTGTACGACAGGCAGGCGATGATCGCGATGCCCATCTGCGACAGCAACGTCTGCGACAGGCTGCTGGAGAAGACGAGCGGCGCGACCGCGAGCACCAGCGCATAGCCGCCCCAGGTCAGCCAGCGCCCCACGTTGTAGGGCTGGAAGTGGAACGGGGCCTCAGTCATCGCGCGTCCCGAACAGCCCACGCGGCCGGAAGATGAGGATCAGCACCAGCAGCAGGTACGGCAGGATGGGCGCGACCTGCGCCAGCGTCAGTTTCATCAGCGGCCAGGCCGCGCTGTCGGGCGACACCGTCCAGCCCAGCGCCGATGCCGCGTTGGCGAGCGACTTGTCCACCGTCAGCGGCACCGTCTGCAGCAGCCCGATCAGCAGCGAGCCGACGAACGCGCCCACCAGCGAGCCGGTGCCGCCGACGACCACCACCACGAACAGGATGGAGCCCACCGCCGCCGCCATGGCCGGCTCCGTGACGAAGGTGGTGCCGCCGATCACGCCGGCCAGGCCGGCCAGCGCGCAGCCCGCGCCGAAGACCAGCATGAACACGCGCGGCACATTGTGGCCCAGCGCCTCGGCCATCTCCGGATGCGTCAGCGCCGCCTGGATCACGAGGCCCACGCGCGTGTGCCTCAGCAGCAGCCACAGCGCCAGCAGCATCAGCAGGGCCACGCCCATCATGAACGCCCGCGTGGCCGGGAACGTGGTGCACGCCGCGTGCGCGCACAGGCCCGCGTCCGCGCGCCCGAACACCAGCGACAGCCCCGTGGCGGCCGACTGCACCAGCGTGAAGGCCGGCTGCGCGAGCACCGCGGGCGGATCGAAGGCCACCGGCGCCCGGCCCCAGACCACCTGCACCACCTCCAGGATGAGGTAGCTGAGGCCGAAGGTGACCAGCAGCTCCGGCACGTGGCCGAACCGGTGGACGCGGCGCAGGCAGGCGCGCTCGAACACGGCGCCGACGAATCCCACCACCAGCGGCGCCACGAGCAGCGCGGGCCAGAAGCCGACGATGCGCGAGGTCTGGTAGCCCACGTAGGCGCCCAGCATGTAGAAGCCCGCGTGCGCGAAGTTCAGCACGCCCATCATCGAGAAGATGAGCGTGAGGCCCGAGCTGAGCATGAACAGCAACAGCCCGGAGCTGAGGCCGTTCAGGAGGTTGACGACGACCTGGTCCACGACGGGATCAGGGACGCTTCATCTGGCAGGACGTGGGCGTGCTCGCGACGTACGAGTCGTAGTGCGCCACCGGCGCGAACGTGTAGCCCGTGTTCTCCACCGAGTACGGATTCTTCGCGTCCGTCTTCTGCCACACGGAGATCCACAGGTCCTGCTGCAGCTGGTGGTCGGTCTTGCGCATCTCGATGTCGCCGTTGTAGCTCTTGAGGCGCAGGCCTTCCAGCGCCGCGGCCACCTTCACCGGGTCGGTGGACTTCGCCTTGGCCATCGCCTCCGACAGCAGCTGCAGCTCGGTGTAGATGTCGGCCACGTAGAAGTCGTCGTTGAACTTCGCCTTGAAGTCGTCCTGCAGCTTGCGGATGGGGCCGCCCATGTTCGGGTGGCCGTAGCCCACGAAGTAGATGCGGCCCGCGGCGCCGGCGCCCAGCGAGGTGGGCGTGCCGGAGTTGTTGGCGTAGTAGGTGAAGAACTTGACGTTGAGCCCCGCCTCGTTGGCCGCCTTCACCAGCAGCGCCAGGTCGGAGCCCCAGTTGCCCGTGATGATGGTGTCGGCGCCGGAGGCCTTGATCTTGGCCACGTAGGGCGCGAAGTCGGTGACCTTGGCGAGCGGGTGCAGGTCCTCGCCCACGATCTCGATGTCGGGGCGCTTGCGCGCGAGGTCGGCCTTGGCGAACTTGGCCACCTGCACGCCGTGCGCGTAGTTCTGCCCGATGAGGTAGACCTTGTGGATGTCCTTCTGGTCCTTGATGAACGTGGTGAGGGCCTCCATCTTCATCGACGTGTCGGCGTCGAGGCGGAAGTGCCAGTAGCTGCACTTGCTGTTGGTGAGGTCGGGGTCGACCGCGGCGTAGTTCATGTAGAGCACTTCCTTGCCGGGGTTGCGCTCGTTGTTCTTGTTGACGGCGTCCACCAGCGCGCCCGCCGACCCGGAGCCGTCGCCCTGCGTGATGTAGCGGATGTTCTGGTCGAGCGCCGACTTCAGCGCGTTGAGCGACTCCGCCGGGCTCACCTTGTTGTCGAACGGCACGATCTCGAACTTCACGCCGGCCGGATTGCTCCTGTTGAACAGCTCGGCCAGGTACTGGAATGTCTTGAGCTGGTTCTGGCCGATGGGCGCCATCAGGCCGGACAGCGGATCGATCCAGCCGATCTTGACCGTCTCGCCCTTCTGCGCGAACGCGGCGCCGGGATGCAGCGCGAGGCAGGACAGGGCCAGGGCGGCGGCGAGCGCCAGCGGCTTCTTGGAAAGCGTCATCTCGTTGTCTCCGTTGGCGCCGCGATCGATCGCGGTGCCTTCGGCGCCGCATCGATCGCGGTCGCGGGTTTTTTCAGGCGGTCGTCGTGGTGGAGGTGGGCAGCACGTGGTCGCGGAACTGCTCGCGCAGCTTGAGCTTCTGCAGCTTGCCCGTGGCCGTGTGCGGCAGTTCCGCCACGATGGCCACGTCGTCGGGGATCTGCCATTTGGCGATCTTGCCGTCGAAGAAGCGCAGCAGCTCCTCGCGCGTGACGCTGGTGCCCGGCTTGAGCACCACCACCAGCAGCGGGCGCTCGTCCCACTTCGGGTGGCGGCAGGCGATGACCGCGGCCTCGTGAACCGCCGGGTGCGCGATGGCGATGTTCTCGAGGTCGATGGAGCTGATCCACTCGCCGCCGGACTTGATCACATCCTTGCTGCGGTCGGTGATGAACATGAAGCCGTCGGGATCGATGGCCGCGACGTCGCCGGTGGGGAACCAGCCCGGCTCGCCGTCGACGCTCACCAGCGGCGAGCCGGTGGCCTTGAAGTAGCGGGAGATGACCCACGGTCCGCGCACGACCAGGTTGCCGGCCGACTTGCCGTCCCACGGCAACGAGCGTCCGTCGTCGTCGATGATGGCCATGTCGATGCCGTAGATCACGCGGCCCTGGCTCTGCAGCAGCTTCTGGCGCGCCTCGGGCGGCAGCGCGTCGTGCTTGGCCTGCAGCCGGGACAAGGTGCCCAGCGGCGACAGCTCGGTCATGCCCCAGGCGTGGATCACCTCGACCCCATAGTCCTCCTGCAGCGTCTTCATCATGGCCGGCGGGCAGGCCGACCCGCCGATGACGGTGCGCTTGAAGGTGGAGAAGCGCAGGTCGTTGGCCTTCATGTAGTTCAGCAGGCCCAGCCACACGGTGGGCACGCCGGCGCTGAACGTGACCTTCTCGTCCTCGAACAGCTTGTACAGCGACGCGCCGTCGAGCCAGGCGCCCGGCATCACCAGCTTGGCGCCGGTCATCGCGGCCGTGTACGGGATGCCCCAGGCGTTGACGTGGAACATCGGCACGATGGGCAGGATCACGTCGCGCGTGGAGCAGTTCATCGCGTCGGGCAGCGCCGCGCCGTACGAGTGCAGCACGATGGAGCGATGGCTGTACAGCGCGCCCTTGGGGTTGCCGGTGGTGCCCGACGTGTAGCAGAGCGTGGCCGCGGTGTTCTCGTCGAGGTCGGGCCATTCGAAGTCGCCGTGCTGCTGCGCCAGCAGGTCGTCGAAGCACAGCAGGTTCGGGATGCCGGTGGTCGCCGGCATCTGCCCGCGATGGCCCATCAGCACGAAGTGGCGCACCGTCGTCAACTTCGAAGCGAGCTTCTCGGCCAGCGGCAGCAGCCCGGCGTCGAAGCACAGCACCTGATCCTCGGCGTCGTTGGCGATCCATTCGATCTGCTCGGGGAACAGGCGCGGGTTGATCGTGTGGCACACGCGGCCCGAGCCGGACGCGCCGTAGTAGATCTCCACGTGGCGATGGCCGTTCCAGGCCAGCGTGGCCACGCGGTCTCCGGGCGCGACGCCCAGCGACCCGAGCGCCTGGGCAAACTGGCGCGAGCGCTTCTCGACCTCGGTCCAGTTCGAGCGGTGGATGTCGCCCTCGCAGCGCCGGGACACCACCTCGACGTCGCCCGCATGGCGCGCCGCGTGCCGGATCAGCGACGACACCGTCAACGGCATGTTCATCATCTGGCCCATCAGGACGCTCATCGCAGTCTCCTTGTCGTTGGTCTTCGCGCTCGGATTCCCGCCGGCAGCTGTCACTCGCGCGACACCCGCAAGCCGGCGGCGGCTGCCCTACTTTAAAGCCCTTCGCCGCCCCTGCGCCAGGGTCGCTGGCTAGACTGGCCGCAAATGACCGCCATCGCACCGTCCGACCTCGCCCCCGCCGCGCCCACCGGCCCGGATCCCGCACGCTGGATCAACCGCTTCGCACACTTCACGCGCGCGGTTCCCGACGTGCGCCGCGACGACGCGTCGGTCTCCGTGCCGGTGCACCGCCACGCCTACGGCACCGACCTGCCCGCGCAGCCCTTCCCCGAGCCGCATTGGGTGGCCACCAGCGCCGACTGCGCCGCCCTGCTCGGCTGGCCCGCCGACTGGGCCACGCGCGCCGACTGGCGCAGCATCGACGTGCTCACGGGCCGCGCCACCTGGCCCGGCCTGCAGCCCATGGCCACGGTCTACAGCGGCCATCAGTTCGGCGTCTGGGCCGGCCAGCTGGGCGACGGCCGCGCGCTGCTGCTGGGCGAGTGGCAAGCGAGCGCTGGGGCGAAGTCGTTCGAGCTGCAGCTCAAGGGCGCGGGCCGCACGCCCTACTCGCGCATGGGCGACGGCCGCGCGGTGCTGCGCTCGTCGATCCGCGAGTTCCTGTGCTCCGAGGCGATGCACGCGCTGGGCGTGCCCTCCACGCGCGCGCTGGCGGTCGCCGGCTCGGCGCTGCCGGTGATGCGCGAGACGCTGGAGACCGGCGCCGTCGTCACGCGCGTCGCGCCCAGCTTCCTGCGCTTCGGCCACTTCGAGCACTTCGCGCACTCGAACCAGCCCGACGCGCTGCGCCGGCTGGTCGACTTCACGATCGCCACGCATTTCCCCGAGCTGCGCGACGGCCGCGACGGACTCGACCCGCTGCACGCCTGGCTCGCCGAGGTGGTGCGCCGTACCGCCGCCATGGTGGCGCACTGGCAGGCCGTCGGCTTCGCGCACGGCGTGATGAACACCGACAACATGTCCATCCTGGGCCTGACGATCGACTACGGTCCGTTCGGTTTCCTCGACGGCTTCGACCCCGGCCACATCTGCAACCACTCCGACACCGGCGGCCGTTATGCGTTCGCGCGCCAGCCCAACGTGGCGTGGTGGAACCTGCACGCGCTGGGGCACGCGCTCAGGCCCCTGTGCGCCGACCCGGACTCGACGCTGCCGGCCGTGCTCGACACCTTCGGCGATCTCTTCACCGACGCGTACTCCGACCACATGCGCGCCAAGCTGGGCCTGGCCACCGCCGAGGACGGCGACAAGGCGCTGCTGGACGACCTGCTGGCCCTGATGGCCGGCGAACGCGTCGACCACACGATCGCCTGGCGCGCGCTGGGCGCCTTCGACCGCGGCACCGGCGCGACGCCGTCCGCATGGCGCGACCACTTCATAGCCCGTGCCGCGGCCGACGCCTGGGGCGAGCGCTACCTGCGCCGGCTCGAGTCGGAGCCGCGTTCCGACGCCGAGCGCCGCGCGGCGATGAACGCCGTCAATCCGCGGATCGTGCTGCGCAACCATCTCGCGCAACAGGCCATAGCCCAGGCGATCGCCGGCGACTTCGACGAGGTGCGCGCGCTGCACGAGGCGCTGCGCCGTCCGTACGACGAGCAGCCGGGCGACGCGCGCTACGCCGCGCTGCCGCCCGACTGGGCGCGGGGCATCGAGGTGTCGTGCTCGTCCTGAACAGTGTCAAACGCGGGCTCGCGGGCCTGCGCTAGACTTCGCCCCCGCGAAGCTCGCTTTGTGGCGTCGCGCGCCATGTCCCCTGTCGTGCTGCCTCGCGGCCGCCGTCCGCGCCCCTTGCTCATCAGCCTGTCCGGGCGTCCCGTCGACCATGAAAATCCTTTTTGATGTCCTGCCGCTGATCTTCTTCTTCGCGACGTACAAGGTCGCGGGCAGGCTGCCCGACCAGGGCGCGGCGTTCGCCACCCAATGGCTCGGCGCCCTCGTGCAGGGCGGCATCGTCGGCGCCACCGAGGCGCCCGCGCTGCTCGCGACCGCCGTCGTGCTGGTGGCCACGCTGGTGCAGGTCTCGTGGATGAAGGCCACTGGCCGCAAGATCGACATGATGCTGTGGGTGGGCCTGACGCTGATCGTGGTGTTCGGCGGCCTCACGGTGTGGTTCCACAACCAGATGTTCATCATGTGGAAGCCCAGCATCACCTACTGGCTCCTCGGGCTGGTGTTCTGGGGCAGCCAGGCCTTCTTCCACAAGAACCTGCCGCGCGCCACGCTGCGCAGCGCCGAGATCGAACTGCCCGATACCGTCGCGCAGCGCCTGAACTTCGCCTACGTGGCGGTATTCGCCGTCCTCGGGCTGATGAATCTCTGGGTGGTCTATTTCATGCGCGACTACTGGGTGGTCTTCCACACCTTCGTCAGCACCGGACTGCTGTTCCTGTTCATGGTCGCGCAGGGCGTCTACCTGAACAAGCACATGTCGCATCCGGCGGTCAACGACGAGGCGGCGTCCTGACATGTCCACCCCCACGCTGCGCGACGCGATCGTCCAGGCGCTGACGGCGCGACTGGCCCCTTCCGAGCTCGAGGTGGTGGACGACAGCGCCGCTCACGCGGGCCATGCCGGCGCGAAGGACGGATCGCATTTCAACGTGCGGATCGTGAGCGCCGCGTTCGCGGGATTGCCCCGTATTTCGCGCCATCGCCTCGTGTATGATGCCCTCCGTCCCTGGATGGCCGAGGGCATCCATGCGCTCGCCATCGACGCCCGCACGCCGGACGAAGCCAGTTGACTTGCTTCTGTTTTGTTTCCGGGGCAGAGATTCTCGGTAGAGTTTCTCGATGGGTGCCTTTTGACGTGTCCGAAGGATGCAGGTTTCCTCAACCTGAATCACCGGCGACATAGTGAATTCCCCAGGAACTTATTCGTTCCTGCTCACTTCCAAAACCGTTTGCTCGAAAGCCTCCCAGCATGAATTTCAAAATCTCGGCCGCCCTGATCGGCACCCTCGTGCTGCCGTTCTCCGTGATGGCGCAGAACGTCGCCGTCGTCAATGGCAAGCCGGTGCCCGCGGCGCGCGTCGACGCCCTGATCAAGACCGCCACGCACGGCCAGCAGGAAGCCACGCCTGAAATGCGCCAGCAGGCCAAGGACCAGGTCGTGATCCGCGAGATCTTCGCCCAGGAAGCCGAGAAGCAGGGCATCGCCGCCACCGCCGACTACAAGTCGCAGCTCGAGCTGCTGCGCCAGTCGCTGCTGATCAACACCATGTTCCAGAACTACGTGAAGGCGCACCCGATCAGCGACGCCGACGCGCAGGTGGAATACAACAAGATCAAGGCCGAGCAGTCGGGCACCGAGTACCACACCCGCCACATCCTGGTCGACAGCGAAGACGAAGCCAAGAAGCTGATCGCCCAGATCAAGGCCGGCGCCAAGTTCGAGGACCTGGCCAAGAAGAACTCCAAGGACACGCAGTCGGCCGAGAACGGCGGCGACCTCGACTGGGCCAAGCCCACGTCGTACGTGCCCGAGTTCGCCGCCGCGCTGCAGACCCTGCAGAAGGGCCAGATGACCGAGACCCCGGTCAAGACCCAGTTCGGCTACCACATCATCCGCGTGGAAGACACGCGCGTGGCCCAGTTCCCGTCGTTCGACGAAGTCAAGGACAAGGTCAAGCAGCAGATGGAGCAGGTCAAGCTGCAGGAGTACCAGGAAAAGCTGCGCACGTCCGCCAAGACCGACTACAAGTTCGGCGGCCAGCAAGCCGCGGCCCCGGCCGCGACGTCGGCGCCCGCCCCCGCCAAGAAGTAAGACCGCGGCGCCTCGCGCGCCCCGATCCCGCGAAAGCGCCCGCCTGCGAAGGCCGGGCGCTTTTTTTCTTGGTTTGACCCGTCCTGATCTGCGTTGACACCTTTCATCCTCAAAAGGAGGCAGGTGTGATGGATACAGGTTCCAAACGGACCCAGCGCGACTACGCGTTGGCCTTCAAGTTGGCGGTCGTCGAGCAGGTGG
>Ga0209455_1000142_pt1 | contig 138027 bp, 130 predicted proteins | sample AraplaCol_mCL_r2_FD_184275 | JGI IMG/M metagenome (GOLD analysis project Ga0209455, IMG submission 184275) | Arabidopsis root microbial communities from North Carolina, USA - plate scrape CL_Col_mCL_r2 (SPAdes) (version 2) | ecosystem: Host-associated > Plants > Roots > Endosphere | place...
TGCTTGAACAACCCGCCGATGCCGCGCAGCAGGGCGAACAGGGTTTCCTTCTCCTTCGGCTGGCCGCTGAGCTCGCCCGCGTAGCTCTTGCCTTCCATCAACTTCTCGTAGCCGATGTACACCGGCTGGAACAGCACCGGCCGGCGCGGCGCACGCAGGAACGCGCGCACGGTCATCGACAGCAGGCCGGCGCGCGGCGCCAGCAGGCGGCCGGTGCGCGAGCGGCCACCCTCGATGAAATATTCCATCGGCACGCCGCGGTCGATCAGCTGCGCCATGTACTCGTTGAAGATCACCGAGTACATCGCGTTGCCCTTGAACGTGCGGCGCATGAAGAACGCGCCGCCGCGGCGCAGGATCGGCCCGATCACCGGCAGGTTGAGGTTCACGCCCGCGGCGATGTGCGGCGGCACCACGCCGGACATGTGCAGCTGGTAACTCAGCAGCAGATAGTCGGCGTGGCTGCGGTGGCTGGGCACGTAGACCACTTCGTAGCCCGGCGCGGCGGCGCGGGCCTTGTCGAAGTGGTGCATTGCGATGCCGTCGTACAGCTTGTTCCAGAAGTTCGACAGCAGGAACGACACCGAACGCACCACCGGGTGCGAATAGTCGGCGGCGATCTCCAGCATCATCTTCTGCGCGCGACGCCAGGCCTTGGCCTCGCTGATCTTCTCCTTCGCCGCGGTGGCGGCGATCGCCGCGCGCACCGGCTCGGCGCGCAGCACGTCGTCCACCACGGTGCGCCGGTGCGAGAGGTCGGGGCCGATCACCGCGGCGCGGATGCGGTGGAAATGGGTGCGCAGCACGCGCGCCAGCTTGCGCGCGAAGCGCGGCGGCGGCAGCTCGCCGGATTCGGCCAGCACTTCACGCAGCGACACCGGCGCGGCGAAGTGCACCGTGGTGTCGCGGCCGTTCAGCAGCAGCGCCAGGAGGCGGCGGAAGCGGCCCACCATCACCCAGTTCTCGGAGAACAGCACGCTGAACCAGCCCGATTCGCGGTTCGGCGCGCGGCCCACGTAGATCGACACCGGCACGATCTGGATGTCGCGCTCGGGCAGGCCTTCCAGCGATTGCACCAGCTGGCCCAGCGGCTCGTTCGGCGAGCGGTGGCGCTTGCGCCCGAACAGCCAGCCGTCGCGGCGCATCAGCGCGAACACCGAGCGCCTGCGGCGGGTGCCGGCCAGCGGCTGCAGCGGGCTGGGCAGGCCGGCCTCGCGGCAGGCGCGGTCGAGGATCAGCGCGTCGGAGAAACCGTCGCGCTCGATCACGTAGCAGACCGGCACGCCGGCCTTGAGCAGGGTGGCCGGTTCCGCCGGGTCGCGGCGGATGCGCACCCAGGGTTGCAGCAGCTGACCCGCCAGGTGGAACCACCAGGGGGCGCGGCGACGAGGGGAATCCGCGATGGAGATGTTCTGCATCCGCCTATTCTACCGGCTGGCTCGTAAAACCATGCTCGCGCGTGTGGAGGGCTGACCGGCCTCCCTTTCTCCCGGGTTGGGCCGGGGGAGACGGTGAGAGCGAGGAGCGCATTGGGGGTTCCCGCAAGCCGCCCTCTCCCCAACTTCTCCCCCGCCGAGGGGAAGGGGGGGTCAGTTCTTCGCGGCGGTGCTGGCCGCGGGAGCCGGAAGCACCGTCAGCGCCGTGCTGCCCGCCGTGGCCGGCTGCTTCAGGCGCTCATGCGCCTCATGCACGTTGTTGATCAGCGACTCGCTGTACCAGCGGCCGTCCTGCTGCACCAGGGTGGATTCGGCGGAGAGCGGCTTGCCGAGCAAGGTGTAGTCGATCTTCACCACGGCGCGGCCGTCCTTGCTGGAGAGCGTGCTGAGCTTGACCGAGTTCAGCGTGTCGTCCACCGACAGGCCGTAGATCGTCAGCAGCTGCTTGAGGCCGGCATAGCCGGTGGCGTACTTCGCCATCGCGGCGTCGAAATCCATGCTGCGCAACTGGTCCGGACTCTTGAGGTCGAGCTTGCGCGCGGTGGCCACCACCACGCCCACCGCCTGTTTCGCCCTGGCCTGGTCGAACCACGGCGCTTGCTTCGCCCACGGCACCAGCACGTCGATCAACTGGTTCGCCTGGGTCTTCTGCTCGCCGTCCAGGCTCTTGTTCTGCGTCACGCCGTTCTTCAGCAAGGCGTCGCCCACGCTGATCATGACCGGCAGCTGGTCCTTGTACTGCTGCTGCATCTGGTCGAGCTTGGGTTGCAGTTCGGCGTAGAGCTTGTTCTCCGCGTCCGGGCCGGTGAGCTTCTGCACGGCTTCGTCGAACTTCGCCTTGTCCGCGGTGCTGACCGGCGGCTGGTTCGCGTTGTGGCGACTCCAGTCCGCGCGCAAGGTGGCGTACTCGGCCGGCGGCAGGGCGTGCTTCCACAGGCCGTTGAAGTCGCCCGTCTTGAGCAGGTCGATCGAGCCCTGCACGGCCGCCTCCGGCGTGCTGCCGCCGACCTGGCCAGCCTCGTCCTGGTGGTGGCAGGCGGCCAGCGCCAGCACGGCGACGAGGGGCAGCAGGCTGCGGCGGAGGGGGCGGAAGCGCATGGGCAAGTCTCGTGGTGCGGGGAGATGGACACGCCGACCGGCGCGGCGACGGGTCAGGGTAAGCGGCGCTGCAAAGAGGGACAAGGGTCGTTCGCAGGAATCTGCGGTGCCGTACTGAAAAGTGTGGCCACGGACGGCCACCCGCGTGACGTCCGCGATCAGGGACGATCGCAAAGGCCATGTAAAAGTGCGGCCACGGATGGCCACCCGTTTGATCTTCGCGATCAGGGACGATCGCAAAAACCAAAGAAAAGCCCCGCGGGCGTAGCCTCGCGGGGCAATCCGGCTGAGCCGGTGGGAAATGGCCTTGCCTGCGGAAACGTTTCGGTCAGCAGCAGGTAGGCGAGGCAGATATTACCGGGCCGTTAAACCTGAGGCAACACTTTTGTTTTGTTCTATAACTTCATGTTTTATCTCAATAATACCGTAGAGCGTCAAGTTTCTGCTGACGTCGCTGCGCCGGCGGCGCGCTCCAGTCGTTGTTGAACAGCGCCGGCTCCCAACTGCCGTAGGTGGGGTTGGGCAGCACGAACCAGCGTGTGCCGACCCAGTCCATGTAGCCGGCGATGGCCTGCTTGCGGCCGGCCTCGGTGTTGGCGACGACATCGACGAAATCGCCCAACTGGTCGCCGAACTGCATCAGCACGCGGTACTTGCGGCTGACCAGTTGGCGGCGGCAGCCCTTCTCGGTGCCCACCTGCTCGCAGCCCGGCAGCACCGTGCCCAGGCCGAGGAAAGCTTCGGGGCCGGACACCGGGAAGCCCAGCTGGCGCAGGTTCGCCAGGGTGGCCGTGTCCAGGTCCTGCGCGCGGTTGGAGAGGTAGATCACCGCGATGCCGTGTTCGGCGGCGTAGCGGGTGAAGGCCAGCGCGCCGGGCATGGCGCGGGCGCGTTCTTCCTTGCACCAGGCAGCCCAGCTGGCCTCGTCGTACTGGCCGCCGCTCTTCACCAGGCGGGCCTGGTAGGGCGAGTTGTCCAGCACGGTCTCGTCGATGTCCAGCACCACCGCGGGCGGCAGGCCGGCGATCGGCATCGTGCGATCCTCTTTCGCCAGCGCATCCCATTGCGGGTCGCGCAGCGCGGTCAGCAGGCGCGACTGGGCATTGCGGAAGGTCTGGATGTAGATCAGATCGTGTTCGATCGCGGTCTGCGCCCACACCACCGCGTTGAGGTTGTCGTTGGCGGTGGCTGATGTCGCTGCTGCTGCGGCGGCCGGTGCGGTCGCGGGGTGCGGGGGTGTGGCGGCGCAGCCGGCGAGCAGGGTGAACGTGGCCAGGGCCAGCGGCAGGTGAAGTCGCATGGGGTGGATATCTCCGGACGGAACGACGAGTTTTGCAGGATTTTACGACAGTGGGATGTCTGGGGCTGGCTGCGGCCGTCGCCGGCTGACAGACTGGCGGCCGTACCCACCTTCGCCGGAGCCCGCATGCACGATCCGACGTCCGCCGCGTCCCGCGCCAGCTCGCCCGCCATCCGCGCCACCAGTTATGCACTGGCCGCGCTGGCGCTGTGGCTGGTGCTGCAGTTGCACCTGCTCTCCGCCCTGCTGGCGGGCCTGCTGGTGTACGAACTGGTGCAGGCGGCGGTGCCGCTGCTGGGTCGGCGCATTCCCGGCGATCGCGCCCGGATGGTGGTGGTGGCCGTGCTGGGCGCGCTGGTGGTGGGCCTGCTGGTGCTGCTGATCCTCGGCGCGATCAGTTTCTTCCGCAGCGAGCTGGGCAATCCCGAACTGCTGTGGCAGCAGCAATTGATGCCACTGGTGGAGAAGGCGCGTCAGCAGTTGCCGGCGATGCTGGTCGACCACCTGCCCGACAGCGTGGACGACTTGCGCGATGGCGTGGTCGAGCTGGCGCGCAAGCACGCGGTCGAGCTGCAGCTGGCGGGCAAGGAGGCGGCGCGCGCGTTCGTGCACATCCTGATCGGCCTGGTGCTGGGCGCGATCGTGGCGCTCAGCCGCACCCGCCCGGCGCACCAGGTGGGGCCGCTGGCGGCGGCGCTGGGCCAGCGCAGCCATCGGCTGGCCCAGGCGTTCCACGACATCGTGTTCGCCCAGATCAAGATCTCGCTGGTCAACACCGCGCTCACCGCAATCTTCCTGCTCGGCGTGCTGCCGCTGATGGGCATCCACGTGCCGCTGTCGAAGACGTTGGTGGCGATCACCTTCATCGTCGGGCTGTTGCCGGTGGTGGGGAATCTGCTCTCCAACACCGCCATCACGATCGCCGCGCTGTCGGTCTCGCTGGGCGTGGGCATCGCCGCGCTCGGCTTCCTGATACTGATCCACAAGCTGGAGTACTTCCTCAACGCGCGCATCGTGGGCTCGCAGATCCATGCGGCGGCGTGGGAACTGCTGATCGCGATGCTGCTGCTGGAAGCCGCCTTCGGCCTGCCCGGCGTGATCGCCGCGCCGATCTATTACGCCTATCTCAAGGGCGAGCTCGAAGCGCAGCGGCTGATCTGAGGGCCTGGCTCACTCCGCCTTCCCGATGCCGGCCCCGGCCAGCAGCCAGCGCAGGTCGCGCAACTGGGTCTCGTAGTGTCGCCAATGCCCCACGGCGTCGCGATAGATCGGCGCACGTACCTGCCAGGCGTTGGGCGTGTTGACCGGCGTGGTGTTGCTTTCCGAGCGCAGGCAGGCGTCGTTCCAGGGCAGCTCGCAGAAGTCCAGCAGTTCGCGTGCGGTGGCTTCCGTATTCTCGACCAGCGACTCGTACTGCACCTCGTGGATGCGTCCGGGCAGCACCTGGCGCCAGTGCGCCAGCAGGCGGTCGAACTGGATGTAGTAGCGGCCGATGTCGTCGAGGCCGAAGGAGTAGTCGTAGAACCCCGATGTCTGCTCGAACAGGTGGCGGAAGTTGCCGATGCAGGCGTCCAGTGGGTCGCGGCGCAGGCAGACGATTTTCGCGTTCGGCAGCGCGCGGGCGATGAAGCCGGCGTAGAGGAAGTTGTGCGGCATCTTGTCGATGAAGCGCGGCGTTTCTCCCGTGACCGGTCGCGTGCTGGCGAGATAGGCCGCGCCCAGTTGCTGCCAGTCGACATGGCGGGTGCGGGCGGCGATGTCCGCTTCGCCCAGCAGCGCGGCGGGACAACCGGAGGCCCGCTGAAGCAGGGTGGGGAAGTTCTGCAGCTCGCCGGTGGAACACACGTCGGGGTGGCTGGAGAGGATGCGGTCCAGCAAGGTGGTGCCGGTGCGCGGCAGGCCGATGATGAAGATCGGTTCGCGCGTGGGGTCGCCCGTGGCGGTTTCCGCATCGGCGGCGGGAAAGGCGCGGATCAGCGCATCGAACATCGCCTCGTCGCGCGCGAACGCATAGGGCCGCATGCGCCGGCCGGCCGTCTTGCCGAGCGTGTAGTGCTTGAACGCGGCCGGATAGTCGGCGAGGTCGTCGCATTCCTTGCCCAGCGCGACGTTGAGAAGGAGCTGCGCGCCGGGATCGTCGCCGTGGCGTTGCAGCAGTTCGTGCAGCCGTGCGATGTGGTTGTGCTCGATGGTTTGCCGTTGCAGCTGGGCGAGCAACAGGTGCGCGTACCAATGGCGCGGTTCGAGCCGGATGCAGGCCTCCAGCTCCTGCTCGGCGCCTTCGGTGTCTCCCAGCGCATTCAGGGCGTAGGCGAGGTTGAGGCGGGCGATCGCGTGCTCGGGCGACAGCGCCACGGCGCGGCGGAAGGCGTTGGCCGATTGCATCAGGGCGTTGGCGTGCCGGTAGACCATGCCCAGCGTGTCCAGGGTCATCGCGTCGTTGGGCGACAGGGTCATCGCGCGATCCGCGACCAGGCGCGCCTCGCGGAACCGGCGCGTCTGCGCCAGCGCCTTCGCGTATTGCGCGACGTAGTCGGCGCGACGCGGTTCCAGGTGGGTGGCCTTCAGCAGGTGTTCCAGCGCCTTCTGAAGCTGCTGCACCTGCTGCGTCTGCATGCAGGCGATGCCGACCATGAAATGCACGCGCGCGTCGCTCGGCGCGATGGTCAGCAGCTGCGCGGCGCGCTGCTGCACCCGCGGCCAGTCGTTCTGGTTGAAGGCGGCGACGAGCTTGGTATAAGCCCGGGTCGAGTCGATCACGGTATTCCCCCTGGCGCCGGGGCAGAGAGGCGGCCGGACGCCATCCACACAATGAAAGGCAGGCGTCCGGTCGTCAACTAGGCGCCCGCGAGCATCGCCTTGATCCGCGCCATGTGCGATTCGGCCGTCTCGCGGGTCATTTCCTTGTCCGCCTCGGGGTCCTTGCCCTGCCAGTGCAGGTCGCCCTGCGGGAGCTCGTGCAGGAAGCGGCTGGGCTGGTTGCTGTGCACCTCGCCGTAGCGCTTGGTCCTGGCCGACCACGACAGCGTGAGCAGTTCCTTGGCGCGGGTGATGCCCACGTACATCAGCCGACGTTCCTCGTCGATGCGGCCCTCGTCGATCGCGCCGTCGTGGGGCAGGGTGCCGTCCTCGCAACCGACGATGAAGACGAAGCGGAACTCCAGGCCCTTGGCCGCGTGCAAGGTCATCATGCGCACTGCGTTGCCGGGGTCGTCGCGGTCGGCGTGCGAAAGCAGGGCGAGCTGGGCGGCGAGGTCGCCGGCGCTGTCGCCCTTCTGCATCGCGCGGAACCAGTCGGTGAGCTCGCGCAGGTTGCCGAGCTTGCGCTCGCGCACGGAGACATCGGGCGTGGCGGCAGCGAGCTGCGCCGCGTAGCCGGTGCGCTTCAGGAGGCGGTCGACCAGGTCGGCCGCGCTCTCGTGCAGCGCGGCACTGCGCAGTTCGTCCATCAGCTCGGAGAAACCCGCCAGCGCGGCGGCGGGGCGCGGCGAGAGCTGGCGCAGCACGGCGTCGCTGCGGGTGGCTTCGAGCAGCGAGCAGTGCTTCGTCTGCGCGAACTGGCCCAGCTTTTCCAGCGTGGTGGCGCCGATCTCGCGCTTCGGCACGTTCACCACGCGCAGGAAGGCGGCGTCGTCGCTGGGATTGGTCAGCAGGCGCAGGTAGCAGAGCACGTCCTTCACCTCGGCGCGGTCGAGGAAGGAGAGTGCACCAGTGAGGTGATAGGGAATGCGCGCGAGCCGCAGCGCCTTTTCCAGCGGCCGCGCCTGGAAATTGCCGCGGTAGAGGATCGCGATGTCGTGCCAGCGCGCCTTGTGCTTCTCGGCCAGGGTGGCGGCGATCGAGGCGATCTTCTCGGCCTCGTGCTCGGCCTCCTTGCACTCCAGCACGCGGATCGGCGCGCCTTCGGGGTGCTCGCTCCACAGCTTCTTCTCGTGCGCGTGCGGATTGTTCGCGATCAGCGCGTTCGCCGCGCGCAGGATGCGCTTGCCGCAGCGGTAGTTCTGCTCCAGCTTGATCACGCGCAGGTTCGGCCAGTCGCGGCCGAGCTGGTCGATGTTCTCGGGGTTGGCGCCGCGCCAGGCGTAGATGCTCTGGTCGTCGTCGCCCACGCAGGTGATGCGGCCGCGCTCGCCGATCAGTGCCTTGAGCAGGCGGTACTGCGCGTCGTTGGTGTCCTGGTATTCGTCCACCAGCAGATAGCGCAGGCGCTCGCGCCAGGCGGCGCGGCAGTCGTCGTCCGCTTCCAGGATGCGCAGCGGAAGGCGTATCAGGTCGTCGAAATCGACGGCATTGAAGGCGCTCAGGCGCGCCTGGTACATCTCGTAGATGGTGGCCGCCTCCAGCTCGCGCGGACTGCGAGCGGCGGCCAGCGCCTCCTCCGGCGTGAGACCCGCGTTCTTGGCGCGGCCCAGCAGGTTGCGCAGGCCGAACAGTACGTCGGGCTTGGCGCCCTTCGGCGCCAGCTCCTTGACGATGCCCTCGCTGTCGTCGGCGTCCAGCACCGAGAAGCCCCGGCGCAGGCCGGCGCGCGCGTGCTCGATCTGCAGGAACTTCAGGCCCAGCGCGTGGAAGGTGCACACGGTGAGCGCGGCGGCGTCCTCGCTCGACACCAGCTTGCCCACGCGCTCGCGCATCTCGCGCGCGGCCTTGTTGGTGAAGGTGATCGCGGCGATCTTCGACGCCGCCAGCTTCCGCCGCTGGACCAGATGGGCGATCTTCTGCGTGATCACGCTGGTCTTGCCCGAGCCGGCGCCCGCCAGCACCAGCAGCGGGGTGTCGCAGTGTTCGACGGCAGCCAGTTGTTGCGGGTTGAGCATGGAGCGAAGGCGATGTGGGGCGGCGGCCGATGGTAGCAGAGGGATCGGTGGCGGCCCGGCGGGTTACCATGCGCGATCCGGCACCCGGCGCATACCCATGGCCAAGCTCTATTTCTATTACTCGGCAATGAATGCCGGCAAGACCACCACGCTGCTGCAGAGCGCGTACAACTACCACGAGCGCGGCATGCGCACGCTGATCCTCACGCCGGCGATCGACACGCGCACGCGGGGTGAGCCCTCTCCTGGCGCTGCGCGCCACCCTCTCTCGCAGGCGGGAGAGGGGGAAGGGGCGCAACCTGCGGCTGCGGCTTGCCAGATGGGCGTGGTGGCGTCGCGCATCGGCCTCAAGGCGAACGCGCGGCGCTTCGCGGGCGACGAGAGCCTGCTCGCCCTGGTCGAGGCCGACATCGCCGCGCACGGCGCGCTCAACTGCGTGTTCGTGGACGAGGCGCAGTTCCTCACCCGCGCGCAGGTGTGGCAGCTCAGCGACGTGGTGGACAAGCTGCACATCCCGGTGCTGGCCTACGGCCTGCGCACCGATTTCCGCGGCGAGTTGTTCGAGGGCAGCCGTTACCTGCTGGCCTGGGCCGACGAGCTGCAGGAGATCAAGACGATCTGCCACACCGGCAGCAAGGCCACCATGGTGGTGCGCGTGGACGAGCAGGGCCGTGCGGTCACCGACGGCCCGCAGGTTGAGATCGGCGGCAACGACCGCTATGTCTCGGTGAGCCGCGCCGAGTTCAAGAAGATCACTGAAGGCCACGGCCGCATCGAGCTGCAGCAGAGCGTGTTGCCACTGGGCGAACAAGATCATCGCGGCTGAAGCCGCTCCTACGGGCGCGGCGTTGTAGGAGCGGCTTCAGCCGCGAAACAAGGTATCCAACTTTTTCACGCAGGATCAATCATGAGCGAAACCAGCCCGCCCCCCGAGTGGCCGCGCCCCTATTGGCAACCCGGCGCCGGCGAGGATGCGCTGCTGCAGTTTTACGTGTTCGGCAAGTTCGAGCGCGAGCTGGTGATCCCGGCGCAGCGCTACGGCAGCCCCGGCTTGCCCGCGGGCGTGGAGCTCAAACGCTTCCAGAACCTCGAATTGCGCAAGTGGGAGGGTTATCCGCTCAACGGCTCGCTGGGCGAGATCCTGCGCGAGGATGCGCCGGAAACCTTCGAGCAGGCACGCATCGCGCCCGAGGTGCTGGTGGTGCGCGGGCAGCTGGCCGATCGCGCCAGCCTGGACTACCTGCGCGACACCCTGGGTGTGCTTGCCGCCCTGCTCGACATCGGCGGCCGCGCGATCCTCGACCCGCAGATTCTCGGCCTGTTCGGCGCCGAGGCGTGGCGCGAGCGCTACCTGGTGCCGGGCGGCGCGCCGCCGCGCAACCACGTGTTGATCCTGCGCAGCGAGGAGCCGGGTAGCGACCGTTCCTGGGTGCACACCCGCGGCATGCGCAAGTTCAGTCGCCCCGACCTCAGCTTCCGCCAGATCCCCGCGCACGAGCTGGATCGCGCCGGCGTGCTGTGCGAGAAGCTGGTCGAGATGCAGGCGCTGGGCACCCGCTTCGTGGCGGGCCAGGCGCTGGAAGTGGAAGGCATGCCGCAGGCGCTGGTCGCGCAGCCGGGCGGCCGCCTCGACGATCCCGAGTTCAACAACCGGCACGTGGAATTCCGCTGGCCGTTTTGAACAGGTTCTCAGGAAACCCGGCTGACGGTGGGGTAGCTCACCAGCTTGGGCAGGGTCAGCATGGCCGCGAACCAGCCGCCGTCCATCTCGCGTTCGACCGGTAGCCGCCGCAACGCGTAGCGATCGATCGCGTGCGCCGGGTTGGTGCCGCAGATGTAGCTGCATGCCGCGCGGTAGCCGGCCGCCATGGCTGCCTCGACCACCCGCGCGTCGAACGAGGCATCGCCGCCGACCGGGTAGGAGAGCAGCGTGACGGGCGCGCCGAGTTCGCGTTCCAGCGTGGCCCGGGAGTCGCGCAGTTCCGCTTCCAGCGCGGGCTGGGGCAGCTTGGCCAGCATGCGGTGATGCACGCCGTGCGAGCCGATCTCGCAGCCGGCCGCGTGCATTTCGCGCAGCTGCGCCCAGCTCATCGGGCGGCAGTCGGCATGGCCGGCCGCGGAGGGCAGGTCCCAGGCCTGCTCCAGGCGTGCGATCAGCGCCATCTGGTGGTCGTCGTCGAGATCCTTCAGCCGATCCAGCACGTGCTGCGCCAGGTCCCGGCGCGCCGCGCGGTCAGTCGGCATGGACCGCGCCAGGTCCAGTTCGGGCAGCGCCAGCTCGCCGACCGGCGCGCGCAGGATCATGTGCACCAGCCAGTCGTAGGCATAGGGGCGGCCGCTGTCGATGTGCCCGGTGGAGACGAAGAAGGCGGCCGGTATCTCCAGTTCGCGCAGGACGGGAAAGGCGTGGTGGTAGTTGTCGTCGTAGCCGTCGTCGAAGGTCACCACCACCGCGTCGGGTGGCAGCCGCTCGCCGGCGTCGATCGCCACCACCACCTGTCCCAGCGACATCGGCCGGAAGCGCCGCTTGAGCAGCTGCATCTGCTGCCGGAAGCACTCTGCCGAGGCACTGACCAGGCCAAGGTCGAAGTCGAAGCGGTCCGGCGCCACGGTCAGCACGCGGTGATAGGCCAGCAGTCGCAGGTCCCGGTACAGGCAACGGCGTGCCTGTTGCAGCAGGCGCAGCAGGCCGGCGTGATGGCACAGCCGGCCCAGGTGTCCGCGCAGGCCGAACGGCGTTTCGCGATGTCCGGCGTGATTCAGCATGGCGCCTGTGCCGGGCGATCGGCCCGGTCGGGCGCCGCCGACCGGTTCCGGGCGTGCCCGCTTCGGTCGATGGCGCGGCACGGGCCTGCACGCCGGCCCGCCGGCGAGGCGCCGTGGCCCGACATGGCGATGAGTGCTTCCTGCATCACGTCGTGTGACACGTCGACGAACCCCCTGGCCGACTGCCGCCCGCCTGCCGGCAAGCGGACTACCCCTGTCCAAAGTGTGATGTAAATCACGCTTTCTTGATGCATTCTATAGGCACAGACACGTGTCCGGGGAAGCGCCTGCGCAACCGGCCGCGGCACATGGGGTAGGGGGCCACCATGCCGACCAGGTCATTGATCGCATCGGTTTCCCATGGCTGGCTGGCGCCGACCATGGGTGGCGGGAGTGTGGCCGCATCGGCAGGAATCGGGCATGCGCTGCAGCCGTCACCCGCGATCGGTCGGGCGCGGCCCTGAGGAAACGAAGCGATGTGCGGCATAGCCGGTTTCCTCGGTCCCCCGGATGCACCCGCCGCGGCGCAGGCCACGCTGCAGCGGATGATCCGCACCCTGCACCATCGCGGGCCGGACGGCTACGGCTTCCATGTCGACGGCGGCGCCGGGCTCGCGCACGCGCGGCTGGCAGTGATCGACCTGGCCACCGGGGCGCAGCCGATCGCGAACGAACGGCGCAATGTGTGGACGGTGTTCAACGGCGAGATCTTCAACTACCGCAGCCTGCGCGCGGAGCTGCAGCGGCGCGGCCACCGCTTCGCCACGGCGTCGGACACCGAGGTGATCGTGCACCTGTACGAGGAGCACGGTGACCGGTTCGTCGAGCACCTCAACGGCCAGTTTGCGATCGCGCTGTGGGACGCCGAGCGGCAGCGCTTGGTGCTGGCGCGCGACCGCTGCGGCGTGCGGCCGCTGTACCACGTGCGCGCGGGCGGCCGGCACTGGTTTGCCTCGGAGATCAAGGCGCTGCTCGCCGTGCGCCCGGAGCTGGCGCGGCTCGATCCGCAGGGGCTGGCGCAGGCCTTCACGTTCTGGGGGCCGATCGAGCCGGGCAGCGTGTTCGCCGGCGTCGAGTGCCTGCCGCCGGGGCATCTGCTGGCGATCGAGGGCGACGGTCGCGAGACGCTGAGCCGCTACTGGGACTGGTCGTTTCCCGAGCAAGGCGCGCCGCAGCGGCGCTGGCAGTCGGTGGAGCAGGCCGCCGGCGAACTGCGCGAGCTGCTCGCCGATGCCGTGCGCCTGCGCCTGCAGGCCGACGTGCCGCTGGGCGCCTATCTCAGCGGCGGGCTGGATTCCTCCGCCGTGGTGGCGTTGATGCGCGAGGCGGGCGCGGCATCGACGCGCACGTTCTCGATCGCCTTCGACGAGGCCGAGTTCGACGAAAGCGCACACCAGCAGGCGATGGTGCGTCACCTGGGCTGCGAGCACACCACGCTGCACTGCACGCGCCGCGCGATCGGCGAGGCCTTCCCGCAGCTGATCCGGCATGCCGAGGCGCCGGTGCTGCGCACCGCCGGCGTGCCGCTGATGCTGCTGGCGCAACAGGTGCGCCAGGCCGGCTACACGGTGGTGCTCACCGGCGAAGGTGCGGACGAGGTGTTCGGCGGCTACGACCTGTTCAAGGAGGCCAAGGTGCGGCGCTTCTGGGCGCGCCAGCCGGACTCGCGTTTCCGACCGCTCCTGCTCGGCCGTTTGTACGGCTATTTGGAAAACTCGCCGGTGCGGCACGCGGCGCTGGCGCAATCGTTCTTCGGCCGCGGCATGGAGGGCATCGACCGGCCGGTCTTCGCGCACGTGCCGCGCTGGACGAGCTCGCGGCATGCGCTGCGCTTCCTCGCGCCCGAGCTGCGCGCCGGCATCGACGGCTGGGATCCGCTGGCCTGGTACGAACAGCGCCTGCCGCCGGCGATCGCGCGCTGGAGCCCGTTGGCGCGCGACCAGTACGTGGAGGCCAAGACCCTGTTGGCCGCCTACCTGCTGCCATCGCAGGGCGACCGTCCCGCGATGGCGCATTCGATCGAGGGGCGCTTTCCCTTCCTCGACCATCGCGTGGTCGAGTTCGCGAACGCGCTGCCCGCACACTGGAAGATCCGCGGCATGACCGAGAAATACCTGCTGCGCAAGGCGCTTGCCGGCCTGCTGCCGGCGGACATCCTCGCGCGCACCAAGCAGCCGTACCGCGCGCCTGACCAGTCCAGCTTCTTCGTCGACGGCGAACCGCTGGACTACGTGGCCGACCTGCTGAGCGCCGAACGCATCCGCGCCGCGGGCTGGTTCGACGCGGCCGCGGTGGGGCGCCTGTTCGAGAAATGCCGGCACGGGCGCGCGATCGGCTTCGCCGACAACCAGGCCTTCGTCGGCATCCTCTCGACCATGCTGATCGACGAACTTTTCCTGCGGCGGGCCGCCGCATGACCCTGACCGGAGCACGTGATGCCGACTGAAGCCGCGAGCGTGGAAGCACGCGTCCGCCACTACATCCTGGAGAACCTGCTGTTCAGCGACGACGGCAGCGAGTTGCCGAACGACGCCTCGCTGCTGGACCGCGGCATCATCGACTCCACCGGCGTGCTGGAAGTGGTGATGTTCCTCGAGGAGGCGTTCGGCATCCGGGTCAAGGCCAGCGAGATGCTGCCGGAGAATTTCGACTCGGTGAACAACATCGTGCGCTTCGTCGAGCGCCAGCGGAGCGTCGCGTGAAAGACCGGATCGCGCCGCGCCGCCTGCTGCACGAGGCGTTGCTGGAGCACGGCGCCGATCCGGTTCGCGCGCGGCGCACGGCGCTGGTGGTCGAGGGTCAGGCGTACAGCTATGCCGAGCTGCTCGACCGTGCCCTGCGCCTCGCGGGCGCGCTGCGCCAACGCGGCGTGCAGCGCGGCGATCGCGTGGCGATCTACATGGACAACACCTGGCCTTGCGCGGTGGCGATCTTCGCGGTGCTGCTGGCCGGTGGCGCGTTCATGGTGGTCAACCCGCTGACCAAGTCGGACAAGCTCGGCTACATGCTCGACGACAGTGGTGCGCGCGTGCTGCTCAGCGATGGGCATATCGCGCAGGAGTTCCTGCCGCTGCTGGCTGCGCGGCCGGCCTTGCGCGTGATCGCCTCGGGCAAGTTCCCCGAGGGACATGCCATCGAGGCGTTCGACGCGGTGATCGCCACGGGCGCGCCGTTGGCCGCGCCATCCGCCACCATCGCGCCGGACCTGGCCGCGCTGATCTACACCTCGGGCTCCACCGGGCAGCCCAAGGGCGTGATGCACACGCACCAGTCCATGCTGTTCGCGGCCGGCAGCCTGATCGAATACCTGCGTCTCGGTCCTGACGAACGCATCCTGTGCGCGCTGCCGCTGGCCTTCGACTATGGCCTTTACCAGTGGCTGATGACGGTGCAGCTGGGCGCCACCCTGGTGCTGGAACGTTCCTTCGCGTTCCCCGCGCAGGTGTTCGCGCGCATGCGCGAGTTCGAGGTGACGGTGTTCCCCGGCGTGCCCACCATCTTCGCGATGCTGCTGTCCGCGCATCGCGGCGAGCCGCTGTGCTTTCCCGCCGTGACGCGGGTGACGAACACCGCCGCCGCACTGCCCGACGAGCAGGCGCTGCGGCTGCGCGAGATCTTCCCGCAGGCGCTGATCTACAAGATGTACGGGCTCACCGAGTGCAAGCGGGTTTGCTACCTCGAACCCGAGTTGCTGGAAGCCAAGCCTGGTTCCGTGGGCAAGGCGATTCCCGGCACCGAGGTGTACCTGCGTTCGCCCGCGGGCGGGCCGGTGCCGCCGGGCGAGGCGGGCATTTTGCACGTGCGCGGCCCGCACGTGATGCTGGGCTACTGGAACCGTCCCGACCTCAGCGCGCAGATGCTGCGGCCCGGCCCGCTGCCGGGCGAGCGCGTGCTGTGCACGCACGACTGGTTCTGCATGGACGCCGAAGGCTTCCTCTACTTCGTCGGGCGCAGCGACGACATCATCAAGACCCGCGGCGAGAAGGTGAGCCCGGTCGAGGTTGAGAACGCGCTGCACGCGATCGACGGCGTGCACGAGGCGGCGGTGGCGGGCGTGCCCGACGAGCTGCTGGGCCAGGCGATCCGCGCCTGGGTGGTGCTGCAGCCCGGTGTGGCGCTGAGTCCCGGGCAGATCCGCGCGCAATGCATGAAGCGGCTGGAGAACTTCATGGTGCCGCAACAGATCGTGATCTGCGCGGAACTGCCGCGCACCGCCACCGGCAAGGTCAGCCGCAAGGCCTTGCTCGAACAGCTGCCGGGCTGAAGGAGATCCATGGACACGTTGTACCGCTCGTTGCGCAACCACCTTGCCGGCTCCCTGCAGACACTGCCGGACAAGCCGCGCGAAAATCCCGACAACGCCTTGCGGGCGCTCTGGTATGCCGCCGCCGGCCAGCCGCGTTCGGTGGTGACGGCCGGCGAGGGCGAGCTGCCCCTGCTGGACGACGACGTCGGTCGGCGCCGGCTGCAGCAACTCATCGAACGGCGCCTCGCCGGCGAACCGCTGGCCCATCTCACCGGGCGTGCCCATTTCATGGGACTGGACATGCTGAGCGGGCCCGCGGCGCTGATCCCGCGCGTGGAAACCGAGCAGCTCGCGCAGGCCGGCATCGAACTGCTGCTTGAGGCGCCGCGGCGTCCCGCCGCCCGCGTGATCGACGTCTGCACCGGCTCGGGCAACCTCGCCCTTGCCATCGCCCACCATGTGCCCGCCGCCGCAGTCTTCGCCGCCGACATCAGCGCCGAGGCGCTGGCTCTGGCCGAACACAATCGCCGGCACCTGGGGCTGGAGCGGGTGGAGCTGCGCCGCGGCGACCTGCTGGAGCCCTTCGGCGACGGGTTCGACGGCACGATCGATCTCGTCGTCTGCGCGCCGCCCTACATCCTGAGCGCCAAGGTGGGACAGATGGCGCCGGAGATCGCCGAGCACGAGCCGCGGCTGGCCTTCGACGGCGGCCCACTGGGCGTGACCATCCTGCTGCGCCTGCTGGAGGAATCGCCGCGCCTGCTGCGCCCCGGCGGCTGGCTGGCGCTGGAAGTCGGGCTGGGCCAGGGGCCGGCACTGGGGCGACGACTGCTGCGCGATCCGCATTACGATGCGGTGCGCCAGCTGGCCGATGCACGCGGCGACGTGCGGGTGATCCTCGCCCGCCGTGCCTGAGCGTCAACGCGAAGGAGCACGCACATGGATGGACTGAACGCCAAGGTCTTCGAGCTGGACTGGGAGGCCGAAACCGCACACATCGCCGCGCGCCTGCGCGAGGCCACCGCCCGCGTGCTGCACAAGCGCGGCCTGGTGGTGGCGATCTCCGGCGGGGTGGACAGTGCCGTGTGCGCCGCGCTGGCGGTGCGCGCGCTGGGGCCGGACAAGGTATTCACCCTGATCCTGCCGGAACGCGACTCGGCTTCCTCCAGTGCGCGCAACGCCCGCGTGCTGGCCGAACACCTCGGCGTGCGCACGGAGACCGTCGACATCGCCCCGGCACTGGCCGCGATCGGCTGCTACGCCGCGCGCGACGAGGCGGTGCGCCGGCTGCTGCCCGACTACACCAGTGACTGGCGCATGAAGATCGCCATCGCCGGCGGCAGCGCGGGCGCCATCAATCACTTCATGCTGATCGCCGAGTCGCCCCGGGGAGTGCGCCACGAATGCACGCTGCCGCTGCCCGAATACCTGCAGATCGTCGCCGCCACCAGCTACAAGCAGCGCCTGCGCAAGACGCTGGAATACTTCCACGCCGATCGTCTGAACTACGCCGTGGTCGGCACGCCCAACCGGCTGGAATACGACCAGGGTTTCTTCGTGAAGAACGGCGACGGCTCGGCCGACGTGAAGCCGATCGCGCACCTGTACAAGACCCAGGTCTACGGGCTGGCGAAGCACCTCGGCCTGCCCGACTGCGTGGCCACCGCCGCGCCCACCACCGACACCTACAGCCTCGCCCAGGGCCAGGACGAGTTCTACTTCGCGCTGCCCTGGGCGCAGATGGATCTCGCGCTGTGGGCGCTGGAACATCGGCGTCCGGCCGGCGAACTGGCGACCGCGCTGGGCATCACCGAAGCCGCGGCGGCGGCGGTCTACACCGACATCGAGCGCAAGCGCAGCAGCACGCGCTACCTGCATCTGGCGCCGCTGCTGCTGGGGCCGGAGTCATCGACGTGACGGACGGCGATCAAGCCGCCACCTACCGGACCGCGCTGGCCGAGCTGCCACGGGATCGTGCGGAGGTGCTGGCGTTCTGGCGCGACAATCTCGGCGATCCCGCGCGGCACGCGGGCAAGTACGACGGGTTCTACCTCGGCGGTCCGTTCGGGCCGGCCCTGCTGCAGTTGCTCCGCCACGGCGATGCCGTGATCGGCACCTGCGGCGTGGGCGCGCGGCGCATGCTGTGGCAGGGACGCGAGATCCGCGCAGGCCTGCTCGCGGACATGGCGGTGGACGCGCGCCACCGCACGCTGGGTCCGGCGCTGATGCTGCAGGAGGCGCTGGTCGCGGCGGCGGCGGGGCGCTACGACCTGCTCTACGGCTTCCCCAACCGCAAGTCGCTGCCGGTGGTGCGGCGGCTGGGCTATGCGATGCTCGGCGAGCTGTCGCGCCATGCACGGGTGCTGCAGCACGCCCACTATCTGCGGCGGCGCCTGCCGCATTGGCTGGCCGCGTTGCTGGGGAACGCACTCGATGCGTGGCACATCTTGCTGGATGGCTTGCGTGCGCTGCCGGGCCGAAGCGTGACGGCGACCTGGTCGGAGCAGGCCGACCCCCGGATGGATGCGCTGTGGCAGGCCTCGCCGCATGGCGATGGCCTGCTCGGCGTGCATGACGCGGCGTTGGCGCGCTGGCGTTTCGACCAGTCGCCGCTGGCCAGCGTGCGTTACCTGCTGCTCGGCGACCGGCGCGACGGCGCACTGCGGGCATGGTTCGCCTGCGAGCGCAGGGATCGCGTGCTGCAGGTGCGCGACTACTGGTCGGAGCGCGGCGTGGAAGGCATCGACCACCGGCTGGTGCTGGCGCTGGTGCGCACGGCGCGGCGCGAAGGCTGCGCCTCGGTCACGCTGGAATGCGCGGCCCCGGCGGCGCGGATGGCGGGCTGGCGTCGCGCCGGGTTCGTCCTGCGCGAGGGCCAGCCGGTGGTCGGCAAGTGGCTGGGCGCCAGCCCGGCCCCGGCCGGGCTGGCGCGGGACTGGCACCTGACCGAGGCCGACGCGGACGAGTGAGCGCGGCGAGCGCGGCCAACCGGCCGTCCTCGCCGCATGCCGCGTGTGTGCCGGCTCAGCCTGCGACGATGAAGCGCTGGCCGTCGTCCATGAAGGCCTTCTCGCCGAAGCCGCTTTCGTGCGAGCCGAACGGCATCTGCGCACGCAGCTTCCACGACGCCGGCACGTTCCAGGTTGCGCGGGCGGCGTCGTCCACCAGCGGGTTGTAGTGCTGCAGGCTGGCGCCGATGCCGGCGTCGGTCAGCGCCAACCACACCGCGAACTGCGCCATGCCGGCCGAGTGCTCGGACCACACCGGGAAGTTGTCCGCGTACAGCGCGAACTTCTCCTGCAAGCCCTTCACCACGTCCTGGTCTTCGTAGAACAGCACGGTGCCTGCGCCGGCGGCGAAGCTGTCGAGCTTGGCGGCGGTCTGCGCAAAGGCTTCGGCCGGCACGACCTTGGCGAGAGCCTCCTTGGCCAGCGCCCAGAACTTCACGCTCTGCTCGCCGAACAGGATCACGGCGCGCGAGCTCTGCGAATTGAACGACGACGGCGTGTGCTTGATGGCCTGCTGGATGAGGTTGTTCAGGGCGTCCTTGTCCATGTTCACGTTGCGGCCCAGCGCGTACTGGGTGCGGCGCTTCTTGAGGTGTTCGATCACGGCGTTGCTCATGGACATTCCTCCGTAAAAAGAAAAGCCGAACCCGCGGAACGGCGGGGCCGTTCCGGACTCGTGTACGTGTTCGGGATGGCGCCTATGTTGGGCGCGCTGTGCCGCGCCGGCTAGCCGGCAATCCGTGGTTACTCCGTTTCCCGAGGGAAACGCTGGCGGGGTCGCGGGAGCACATCCAGCGTGCGATGGCCTTGGCTCCGATCGACGTGGAGCCGCGCTCCCGCAGGCAACTTCAGTGTTGGCAGTGCGGGCACCAGAACGTGGAGCGCTGCCCCAGCACCGCCTGCCGGATCGGCGTGCCGCAAACCTTGCACGGCTCGCCCGCGCGGCCGTAGACCATCAGCTCGCGGAAGAAATAGCCGGGCGCGCCGTCGGGGGCGAGGAAGTCGCGCAGCGTGGTGCCGCCGCGTTCGATCGCATGCGCGAGGATGCGCTTCACCTCGGCGGCGAGCCGTGCGTAGCGGGCGCGCGACACGCTGCCCGCTTCGCGGCGCGGGGCAATGCCGGCGGCGAACAGCGCCTCGCTGGCGTAGATGTTGCCCACGCCGACCACGATGGCGTTGTCCATCAGGAATACCTTTACGGCCGCGCTGCGGCCGCGCGAGGCGCGCCACAGCAGGTCGCCATCGAAGGCGTCGGTGAGCGGCTCCGGGCCGAGCTTCGCCAGCAGTTCGTGGGTGGTGCCGGGTGCTTGCCAGAGCAGGCAGCCGAAGCGGCGCGGGTCGGTGAAACGCAGCACGCGCGGGCCTTCGTGCGCGCCGCGCGCCAAAGCGATGTCCACGTGGTCGTGTGGACCCAGCGGCGCGTCGGGCGGCAGCACGCGCAGCATGCCGCTCATGCCCAGGTGCAGCAGGGCGCTGCCGACCTCGGTGCGCAGCAGCAGGTATTTCGCGCGGCGCTCCACCGCCGCGATGCGCTGGCCGGGCAGCAGCTCGGCAACCTCGCGCGGAATCGGCCAGCGCAGGTCCGGCCGACGCAGCACCACCGCCGTCACGCGTCGGCCGACCACGTGCGGGGCGATGCCGCGGCGGGTGGTTTCGACTTCGGGGAGTTCGGGCATCAGTGCGCCCCGGACAGCTCGACGTGCTCCGCCTTGGGCGCCTGCGGCATGAAGCGCAGCGAGACCAGCGCCACGCGCGCGCCGACCTGCACGTAGCACTGCGGGCCGGTGGCCGACATCGTGCCGAAGGCGAGGCGCTGGCCGTCGAGGCTCAGCACGGTCTGCGGCGGCGCAAGGCCGATCTTCGCGGCGTCGAAGTCGACGGCGGCGCGCCATTGCAACACGGGGGCGGCAGCGGCAGCGGTCAGGCCATCGAGGTAGCGGTCGTCGACGCGCTGGCCATCGGCGCGCCACCAATGGCCGTCGCGTTTCGCGTAGTGCACGGCGGGCGCGTCGCCGAGTTGCAGCGTCACCGCGGTGATCGCCGCGGGATCGAGCGCAAGCAGGGTGCCCGGCGCGGTGCGTTCGTCGCGCTGCCATTGCCACAGTGCCAGCGCGATCAGCACGGCGACGCCGAGCAGGAGCAGCAGGCGTGAGCGCGCGGCCCGCTTCATGCGCGGCGACGGCGCCAGGCGATCAGGCCACCGATCGCGAGCAGCAGCAGCGGCAACACCAGCATGAAGCCAAGGCTGACGAGGTTGAGCTCGGCCTGGTCGATGCGCAGCACGCGGTCGGGCACGCCCTGGCGGGGCAGGTCGACCAGGGCGTCGTCGCCCAGCAGCCAGTTGAAGATGCGTTCGCCCAGCGCGCGGTTGCCGCCGGTGCCGAGGTAGGCGTTGGAGAGGAAATCGCCGTCGCCGACCACCACCGCGCGCTGCTCGCGCTTGTCGGGGCTGGGCGAGAGGCGGTCCAGCGAGAGGCCGAAGTCCAGCGGGCCCTTGAACTCGCCGGCGGCGGCGTCGTAGCGGATCTCGGAGGGGTGCGCGCTGTCGATGGCGTGGAACTCGGTCCAGCTCTGCGCGCTGGAGCGCAGCAGCGGCGTGGCCGTCCAGCCACCCGCGCCGGTGCGCGCCAGCGCGGCCACCTGCGGGAAGCGCGTGGCGAGCTGGAAGCCGCGGGTGATCGGGTTGGGCGGGTACTGCGCCACCGCCAGCAGGCGCGGATCGGCCAGGCCGAGCGCCGCGCCGCTGCCGTCCACCAGCACGCCGGGCAGCACTTGGACGCCCAGCGCCTTGGCCAGCGGATCAAGGCCGAGGTCGCCGTCCGCCGGGTCGCGCAGCCACAGCAGGTTGCCGCCGCCCTGCACGTAGGCGACCAACGCCTGCACCGCGCCCGCGGGCAGCGCCACGGTGGGGCTGGCCAGCACCACCAGGTCGGTGCCCTGTGGCACGGCGGCCGCCTGCGCGAAGCTCAGCGGCACCGCGCGCAGGCCGCTCTGCGCGAGCTGGCCCATCAGCGTGCCCATGTCGGGCTTGCCCTGGCCGCCGGGCAGGCGCTCGCCGTCGCCGGTGACGAAGGCGACGATGCGGTCGTTGCCGCGGATCAGCCGCTCCAGCGCGTTGGTCACGCTGGCTTCGGAAAGTTCGGTCAGCCGCTGCTCGTGACCGCGGTAGTGCAGGATCAGCTCGCCGTCCACGGCGATGCCCAGCTCGCGCATCCGTGCCGGATCCTGCTGCGGATCGACGAAGCGCAGCGCGAGATCGGGCTTGGCCTGCCGATAGCGCTGCAGGAAGCCGGCGACCTGTGCACGCAGATCGCCCTGCGGGCTCGCGTAGCTGACGATTTCCACCGGGCCGTCCAGCTTCGACAGCACCGCGCGGCTCTGCGGCGACAGGCTCACGCGTCCGTTCGCGGTCCAGTCGGCCACATGGGCGTAGCGCGTGCCGAGGTAACCGATCGCGCCGGCGCCGACGAACAGCAGCAGGGCGAACAGCCAGCCGTCCAGATGTCCAGACCATTTCATGTCAGCCGCGCTCCTTGTCGGCCGCGAGCCGGCGCGTGGCCAGCGCAAGGCAGACCACGATCAGCAGCACGAACCACAGGATGTCGGCGGTGGAGACCAGTCCGCGCAGCAGGTTCTGCTCGTGCGTGCTCATCGCCAGCCAGTTGATCGCGCCGTCGTCGATGCCGGCCATCTGTGCGCCGAGGTTCACCGTCCACAACGCCAGGCCGAGCAGCAGCGCCACCGCGGCGGCGATCGCCGGATGCGCGGTGAAGGCGGAAGCGGCCACGGCCAGCGCGGCCAGCGCGGCCAGCATCAGGGCGATGCCCAGCGTGGCGGCGGCGAGCTTGCCCCAGTCCGGCGTGGTGGCGTGCGCCAGCGACAACGGCATCGCCAGGGTCAGCAGCAGCCACGCCAGCAGCCACAGCAGCAGCACGGCGTACTTGCCCAGCACGATGCGCGAGGCGGGCAGGCCCGCGGCGAACAGCAGCGGCAGCGTGCCATTGCGGCGTTCGCCGGCCAGCGTGGACATGGCGAGCAGCGGCACCACCAGGAAGGCGAGCTGCGCGAGCTGGCCCAGCAGCGGCACGGCCACCAGGTCCACGTAGCCGGGACCGTCCGGCAGCGCGGCGCGCTGGATCTCGCCGGCGAGGAAGTCGCCCAGCAGGCGGGTGAAGCACCAGCCCAGCCAGGCCAGGCTCAGCGCCAGCAGCACCCAGGCCAGCGGCTGCACGCGCAGGCGGCGCAGTTCGAGACGGAACATGGCGAGGAAACTCATGCGGCGTGCGCCGCCGGGGTGGCGCCCTGCATGGCGATCTCGAAGAAGCGACGCTCCAGCGCGGCATGGTCGTCGGCGCGCACCGGGCCGTCGTGGCGCAGGCGGCCTTCGTGCAGGATCGCCACGCGGTCGCACACCGCGGTGACTTCGACCAGCACGTGGGTGGACAGGATCACCGCGGTGCCCGCGGCGGCCTGTTCGCGGATCAGCGCACGCAGCACGGTGACCTGCACCGGATCGAGCGCATTGGCCGGTTCGTCCAGCACCAGCAGGGCGGGGCGGTGCAGCAGCGCGCAGGCGAGGCCGAGGCGCTGGCGCTGGCCCTGCGACAACGTGCCCGCCAGCCGCCGCGCCAGCGGCTGCAGTTCCAGCCGCGCCAGCGTCGCGTCACGGGCCGCGCACAACGCCGTGCCGGCAAGGCCGCGCAGGCGGCCGTGGGCGTCCAGATGCTCGGCCACGGTGAGCTCCGGCCATACCGGTGCGCGCTCGGGCAGCCAGCCGGTCAGGCAGCGCGCCAGCTCGGGGCGTTCCAGAAAATCCTCGCCGTTCAGGCGGATCGCGCCGCTGTCCGGCCGCAAGGCGCCGGCGATCATGGCCAGCGTGGTGGACTTGCCCGCGCCGTTGACGCCCAGCAGGCCCAGCACCTGGCCGGGCGGCAGCGCCAGGCTCAGATCCTGAACGGCCGTGCGCCCGGCGCGGCGGCGGGCGAGGCGATCGAGCTGCAGTACGGGTGGCGCGGAGGCATGGACGGCGGTCATTGCGCGATTGTCGATGCGGCCCCATCTTCACACAACCATCGGCGTTCACGGTTGGCGCTTAACGAAAGCCCAAGTGCCCGCGTCATACCATCGTCGAATCGCCTGCCAACATGCTGGCGAGTACGGCAAGCCCTCACCTAGACTGCAACACGAACCCGTTCCGAGTCCCGATCCGATGCTCGATACCGTGCTGAATTTCCTGTCCAACGGCCTCACCCACGCCGGCTGGGTGGGCATGCTGGTCTACCTGCTGGTGGCGACCCAGCTCACCATCTTCACGGTGACGCTGTATCTGCACCGCAGCCAGACCCATCGCGGCGTGGACTTCCATCCGGCGCTGGCGCACTTCTTCCGCTTCTGGGGCTGGATCAGCACCGGCATGGTCACCAAAGAGTGGGTGGCGGTGCACCGCAAGCACCACGCCAAGGTGGAGACCGAGGAAGATCCGCACAGCCCGGTGATCTACGGCATCAAGAAGGTGTTCTGGGACGGCGTGTCGCTGTACCGCGACGCCTGCCATTCCAAGGAAGACATGCAGCAGTATGGTCGCGGCACGCCGGACGACTGGGTCGAGCACAAGCTCTACGGCGCGCACCCGTACTGGGGTCCGTCGCTGATGCTGCTGATCAACCTCGCGCTGTTCGGCGTGATCGGCGCGGCGATCTGGGCCGTGCAGATGATCTGGATCCCGTTCTGGGCCGCCGGCTTCGTCAACGGCGTCGGCCACTGGGCCGGCTACCGCAATTTCGAGAGCGCCGACACCTCGCGCAACCTGCTGCCGTGGGGTTTCTGGATCGGCGGCGAAGAGCTGCACAACAACCACCACGCCTTCCCCAGCTCGGCGAAGTTCGCGCTGCGCAAGTGGGAGTTCGACATCGGCTGGGCGGCGATCTGCGCCTTCCGCGCCGTGGGCCTGGCCAAGGTGCTGCGCGTGGCGCCCACGCTGGACGTGCGCCCGAACGTGCCGCTGCCCGACGCCGAGACGCTGAAGGCCGTGCTCACCCATCGCTTCCAGGCGATGACCGACTACTACCGCAACGTGATCGTGCCCACCCTGCGCGACGAGGCGGCCCATGCCGGCGAGAGCCTCAAGTCGGTGCCGCGTCGCGTGCGCCTCGCGCTGGCCGACGGCGGCCGCTGGCTGGACAGCGACGGCAGCAGCAAGCTGCAGGCCGTGCTGGCCAAGCGCCCCACCCTGAAGACCGTGTGCGATTTCCGCAGCCGCCTTGCCGCCTTGATGGAACAGCGCGGCGCCGAGCAGGCGCTGAAGGGCCTGCAGCAGTGGATCGTCGAGGCCGAGCAGAGCGGTATCCGCGCGCTGCAGGATTTCGCGGCGAGGCTCAAGGGTTACGCGGTCGCGGCCTGATCCGCGCCACCGTGCCGCAAATGAAAGGCCCGCCTCGATGGCGGGCCTTTCTGTTTGAGCGTCGTTCGGGCTAGAGCTGATCCGGCCCCTTGCGCAGCCAGCGGTCGATCAGCGCCTTTTCGTAGCGCAGGTTGTCGCTGCCCGAGGTGTTGCTGCTGTCGGCCATGAAACCCGGGTCGCGCAGCTTGCGCGTGCCCTCGCGGATCGTCTTGCCATCCGCATCGAGCAGACGGAAGTGCAGGTCGATGCGCGGCGGGTAGATGTCCTTGATGATGCGCACCTCGCGCAGCGTGCCGCGGCGCCAGGGTTCGAAGTTGCCGGCGCGGTCGATGTCGGTCACCACGATGTCGAGATGGTCACCCGGCGGCAGCATCTTGCCGGCGCGATTCTCCATGTAAACCTTCAGCACCTTCAGGTAATCGCGGTCGGCAAGCTGGGGCGCCAGTGAGCGTACCTTGCGGGTCTCGGTGAATTGCTCCGGGTGGTCGTAGGTGACGGTGACGTTGGTGGGTGCGGTGGCCGCGGCAGTCGCTGGTGTTCCGGCCAGTGCCGGGACGGCGAACAGGGCGGCGAGCAGGACAAATGGGGCAATCCGGCGGTTCATGGTGGTTTCCTCCGGCGAGGGACGTGTCGCCCGGATACCCACGATAACGCTGCTGCGTCGTTGGGGTGTACGGGGAGCCCGTCAGTCGCGGGCAAGAAAAAACCCGCCTTGCGGCGGGTTCTTCGAAGACACTGGACCCCGGCCTGCGCCGGGGTGAGCAACGATTCTCCAAGCGCAAGGCGCTTGGATCGTTGCTCACTTGATCTTGCCTTCCTTGTAGATCACGTGCTTGCGCACGACCGGATCGTACTTCTTGAACTCGAACTTTTCCGGCGTGTTCTTCTTGTTCTTCTGCGTGGTGTAGAAGTGGCCGGTACCGGCCGAGGAAATCAGGCGGATCTTGTCTTGCTTGCTGTTGGCCATGATTGTCTCCTCAGACCTTCTCGCCGCGGGCACGCAGCTCGGCGATCACGGCCTCGATGCCCTTCTTGTCGATGGTGCGCAGCGCGTGGTTGGAAACGCGCAGCTTGACCCAGCGGTTCTCGCTGGCGACCCAGAAGCGGCGCTCGTGCAGGTTCGGCAACCAGCGGCGACGGGTCTTGTTGTTGGCGTGCGAGACGTTGTTGCCGGTCTGCACACCCTTTCCGGTGACTTGGCAAATGCGGGCCATGATGAGCTCCGTAATGTTCTGTTGACCGCCCGTTGGCCAGGGCGATGGCGGCCCAGCGGCGCTGCGCGCCACGCGATGCTGGAGGTGTTGCGCTGGTCTTGCCGCGAGGCCCGCATCGCATGGCGGGAGCCCCGAACGGGTCGGGTCGGCAGTGACGAGCCGCGCATTATCCTGCAGAAACAGGCTTGTGCGCAATCCCGCCAGCCGGCCGACGCCCGGTCGCGTATGCACGGGGCCGGCAGGTATGAAACAATCCACCTCTTTTGACGCCAGACCGATAGAGGGATTCCCATGGCAGAAGTCATCGCCAACGGCCAGGCCAGCGCGCAGGGCAACCCGCCGCAGCTGGTGCTGCAGAAGATCTACGTGAAAGACGTGTCCTTCGAGGTGCCGGGCGCGCCGCAGATCTTCCAGGAGTTCTCCGGCGAGAGCGACCAGACCGCGCCGCAGGTGCAGTTGAACCTGGGCCACAAGGCCATGGACCTGGGCAATGACCTGTACGAGGTGGTGCTCAGCGTCACCCTCACCTGCACGCTGGGCGAGCGCACCGCCTACCTCGCCGAGGTGGAGCAGGCCGGCCTGTTCGGCATCTCCGGCTTCGCCGACGAGGACCGCGCCGGGGTGATCGGCAGCTACTGCCCGAACCTGCTGTTCCCGTACGCACGCCAGGTGATCTCCTCGATGGTGCTCGAAGGCGGCTTCCCGCCGTTCCTGCTGCAGCCGATCAACTTCGACGCCCTGTACGCCGAACAGATGCGCCGCACGACCGGCGGCGGGGACGCACCGGTCCAGCTCAACAGCTGAGCGCGCGCATGACGCAGCATCCGACCCTGGCGGTACTCGGTGCCGGTTCCTGGGGTACCGCGCTGGCCGCCCTGACCGCGCGCAACGGCGTGCCGACCCGGTTGTGGGGCCGCGATCCGGTCGCGCTGGCGGCGATGGCCGCGGCGCGCTGCAACCAGCGCTACCTGCCGGGCATCGAGTTGCCGGCAGCGCTGGTCTACGAACCGGACCTGGCTGCCGCCGTGCGCGGCGCCGGCGTCGTGCTGCTGGTGGTGCCCAGCCATGCCTTCGCCGCGATGCTGGAGGACGTCGCGCCGTTGCTGGCCGACGGCGCCACGCTGGCCTGGGCCACCAAGGGCTTCGAGCCGGGCACCGGCCGCTTCCTGCATGAACTGGTGGCGCGGCGCCTGCCGGGCAGCCCGGCGGCCGTGATCACCGGACCCTCGTTCGCCAAGGAGGTGGCGGCCGGCCTGCCCAGTGCGGTCACCGTGCATTCGGAAGACGCCGCCTGCGCGCAGCGCGTCGCCCACCTGCTGCACGCGCCCAACCTGCGTGCCTACACCGGCGGCGACATGCTGGGCGCCGAACTCGGCGGCGCGATGAAGAACGTGCTGGCGGTGGCCACCGGCATCGCCGATGGCATGGACCTGGGCCTCAACGCCCGTGCCGGCCTGATTACCCGCGGCATGAACGAGATGCTGCGCCTCGGCGTGGCGCTGGGCGCGCGCCCGGAAACGCTGATTGGCCTGTCCGGCCTCGGCGACCTGGTGCTCACCTGCACCGGCGACCTCTCGCGCAACCGTCGTCTCGGCCTCGCACTGGGCAAGGGCGTGGCGATCGACGAGGCGGTGCGCCAGATCGGCCAGGTGGTGGAAAGCGTGCTCGCCGCCGACGAGGTGGCCCGGCTGGCCGATCAGCATGCGCTGGATCTGCCGATCAGCGCCGGCGTGCGCGCCGTGCTGCACGGCGAAGTCACCCCGGCCGAAGGGCTGAAAGCGCTGATGGCGCGCGAGCAGAAGCCGGAATACCCGCACGGCTTGTTCGGCAACGCCTGAGCGATAACCGCCGTAGGAGCGGCTTCAGCTGCGATCAGGTGTTGCAAGTCGCGGCTGAAGCCGCTCCTACACACACGATCCGCCTGCTAAGCTCGGCGTTTTGGTCGTCGCCACGGGGTGCATGCGCATGCAGCCGGACGGGAAACAGCACGCCACGCCCCCCGGCGGCCGCGACGAACGCCTGCCGCCCACTTGGCAGCGCCTGCTGGACCTGCCCAAGGCGCCGGGCGGCGACGAGCCGGTGGTGCTGGGCTTCTTCCTGGAAGTGATGCCGGAGGAGGGCGCCGCCTGGGCGCACCTCGAAGTGGCGCCGGTGCTGCTCGCCGTGGCCGAACACGGCCGCTACGCGCGGCCGGTGCCGCTGGACAGTCGGCACCTGGTGCAGGCACCGCTGCCGCCGCACGAGCAGCGCCTCGCCGCCGCCGTGCTCGGCCTGCCGCAGACCCAGCGCAAGGGGCGCAGCTACGCGCGGCTGGGCGGCCACGTCGGCGACAGCCTGCTGATCGAATTGCTGGATACGGCGCCATGTTTCCTCGGCGGCCTCGCCGGCCTGCGGCTGTCGCGCGGCAAGGCGCACCCGCTCAACTGGCACTGGCAGCTGGAGACGGACGGCAGCCAGCGCCTGCTGCCGAATCTGCCGCACAGCCAGCGCCTGCTGCGCATCGACGGCCTGTGGTACCTCGACGCCGAGCACACCACGCTCGGCCATCTGGAGGCCGCGCCCGAGGAAACGGCATGGATGGACCTGCCGGCGCTGAAGCACGAATACGGCCGCCGCCTCGCCGAGATGCTGCCCGCCAGCCGCCTGGCCGCGCGCATCCCGCCGCCGCAGGTGTTCGCTGAACTGCAGCGCGCCGAGCTGACGCCGAAGCCGGTGCTGACCATGCACGCGCTGACCCGCCACGCGCGCCTCGCCGCGGGCACGTCGCCGCTGGCCTGGGCGCGGCTCTCCTTCGATTACGCGGGCGAACGCCTGCCCGGCCGCGGCGGCGAACCGCTGGTGCGCCGCGTGCGCAACGGCCAACTGATGGAGATTGTGCGACGCCGCGCGGAAGAGCTTGCCACCATGGAGCAGCTCGAACGCACCGGCCTCACGCCCGCGGTGGACACCGAGGGCCTGCCCTGGGACATGGCCGACACCTTGCCCGACGACGCCTGGCTGTTCCCCGGCACCGGCCACGCCGGCGCGCTGGAGGTGAATACGCCGGCGCGCTGGATGGCGCTGCGGCCGAAGCTCGAAGCGGAAGGCTTCGTGCTGGAGTACGCGCCCAGCTTCCCGTTCGAGGTGCTGGAAGGCCCGGTGCGCTGGTACGGCCAGGCCGCCGAGGATGCCGACGACCACGCCTTCGACCTGGAGATCGGCATCGAACTGGAAGGCAAGCGCCACAACCTGCTGCCCGCGGTGGCGCAGGCGTTGGCCGAGCACCAGTTGAACCTCAGCCCTGCGCCGAACGAGCCGGAGGACGCGGTGTGGTACGCGCCGGTGGACGAGCGCCGCCGCGTGCCGGTGCGGCTCAAGGTGCTGCGTGCCCTGCTGGCGCCGCTGGCCGAATACCTGGAGAAGCCGCGCACGAAGCTCCATCTGCCGCGCGTGCAGGCGGGGCGGCTGGAGGAACTGGTCGAGGCGCTGCCGAGCGACGGCGCGCTGGAGGCACCCGAGGTGCTGCGCGGCTTCACCGCGCGCCTGCGCGACGCCGCCGAGCGCGCCAGCGACGCGGTGCCCGCCGGACTCACGGTGGAGCTGCGCCCCTACCAGCGCGAAGGCCTGCGCTGGTTGAACGCGCTGGCCGAGGCCGGCGTGGGCGGCGTGCTCGCCGACGACATGGGCCTGGGCAAGACCCTGCAGCTGATCACCCACCTGCTCGCGCTCAAGGAACGCGGCGCACTCAACCAGCCCGCGCTGGTGGTGGTGCCCACCAGCCTGATCCCGAACTGGCAGGCCGAGATCGCCCGCTTCGCGCCCGCGCTCAAGGTGCTCACCCTGCACGGCCCGCAGCGCGCCGATGCTCACGCCCAGCTGGGTGCGCAGGACATCGTGCTGACCAGCTACGCGCTGCTGCCGCGCGACGTGGTGCCGCTGCGCAAGCAGCCGTTCGCGCTCGCCGTGCTGGACGAGGCGCAGCAGGTGAAGAACCCGCGCACCCAGGCGCGCCGCGCCCTGCTCAGCCTGCGCACGCGCCGCCACGTCTGCCTCACCGGCACGCCGCTGGAAAACCATCTCGGCGAACTGTGGTCGCAGGTGGACCTCGCCGTGCCCGGCCTGCTCGGCGACGAGAACGCGTTCCGCCGCTACTACCGCGTGCCGATCGAGAAGCAGCGCGACGAGGAATGCCTGGCCCGGCTCAATCGCCGGCTGGCGCCCTTCATCCTCCGTCGTACCAAGGCCCAGGTCGCGTCGGAGCTGCCGCCGAAGACCGAGATCACCCGCCGCGTGGTGCTGGAAGGCCGGCAGCGCGAGCTGTACGAAGGCCTGCGCCTGTCGCTGGCCGAGGAGCTGCGCGAGGTGATCGCCCAGCGCGGCATCCAACACTCCGGCATCGTGGTGCTCGACGCGTTGCTCAAGCTGCGCCAGGTCTGCTGCGATCCGCGTCTGGTGAAGCTGGAGGCCGCGCGCGGCGTGCACGGCTCGGCCAAGTTCGAGCTGCTGATGGACATGCTGGTGCCGCTGCTCGACGAGGGCCGCAAGGTGCTGCTGTTCTCGCAGTTCACCGGCATGCTCAAGCTGATCGCGCACGAGCTGGACCGCCGCCGCATCCCCTACGTCACCCTCACCGGCGAAACGCGCGACCGCGCCACCCCGGTGCAGCAGTTCCAGAACGGCGAAGTGCCGCTGTTCCTGCTCTCGCTGAAGGCCGGCGGCGTCGGCCTCAACCTCACCGCCGCCGACACCGTGATCCACTACGACCCGTGGTGGAACCCCGCCGCCGAGGCGCAGGCCAGCGACCGCGCCCACCGCATCGGCCAGGACAAACCGGTGTTCGTGTTCCGCCTGATCACGGCCGGCACGGTGGAGGAACGCATCGAGGAGCTGAAGGCGCGCAAGGCAGAACTCGCCGAAGCCGTGCTGGAAGGCGGCGGCAGTCGCGAGAAGCTCAGCTTCGACCAGGAGGACCTGGACGCGCTGCTGGCGCCGGGGTGAGTCGCGGTGCTCAGCTTCGCGCCGCCACCTCGTCGATGCGCTTCAGCATGTCGGCCGGATCCTCATACACGCGCAGCGCGCCGGCGCGATTGAGTTCGTCCTCGCCGTAGCCGCCCGAGAGCAGGCCGATGCCCAGCGCGCGGGCGCGCTGGGCGGCGAGCATGTCCCACACGCTGTCGCCCACCACCATGGCGCGGGTGATGTCCACGCCCAGCCGTTCGGCGGCGGCGAGGAACAGGTCGGGGTCGGGCTTGGCGTGGCGCACCTGGTCGCGGGTCACCACCGGTACCTTCGAGGGATCGACACCCAGCGCTTCGAGGTTGTGGATCGCGGTGCGCAGCTGGCCGCTGGTGGCGATCGCCCAAGGGATCTCCGCCTCGGTGAGGTAGGCCAGCAGTTCGCGCGCGCCGGGCAGCGGCTTGACCGCGCCCTGCGCATGCTGGCGGTTGAATGCATCCGCGTGGGCGTCGTACAGGCGGGCGCGGCGTTCCTCGCTGATCGCCTGGCCGGTCTCGCGCAGCAGCATGCGGGTGAACAGGCCGCCGCTCATGCCGATGCGGCGGTGGATGCGCCACACCGAGAGGTCGATGCCTTCGCTGTCCAGCGCCTCCTTCCACGCCAGCACATGCTGGTAGACGCTGTCGACGAGGGTGCCGTCGAGGTCGAACAGGAAGGCGCTGTCGCGGCGTGGCATGGCGGGTCCGTGCGGGGAGTGGAGCGGGGAAGTTTGCGATCGTAGGGGGGCGTTTCTGAAAAGTGCGGCCAGGGATGGCCGCCCGTTTGATCTTTGCGATCAGGGATGATCGCAAAGATCAAGCCAGGCGCTGGCCCGCGGCGCGCAGCGCGATCGCCGCCGCGCCCAGCAGGCCGGGTTCCGGATGCACGATCGCCAGCGTGGGCACGCGCTCCATTGTCTCGCGGAAGCGACCCTTGGCCTCGAAGCGTTCGCGGAAGCCGCCGCGGTGCAGCCACGGCAGCAGGAACGGCAGCACGCCGCCGGTGAGGTAGACGCCGTCCCAGCCGCCCAGGCTCAGCACCAGGTCGCCGGCCACGCTGCCGAAGATGCCGGCCAGCGTCTCCACCGTGCGCACGCACAGCGGGTCGCTGCCGTCCTCGGCGTGCGCGGTGATGTCCTCGGGCGTGTACTCCTCGGCCGGCTGGCCGGCGATGTCGGCCAGCGCGAGGTAGAGGTTCACCAGGCCGTTGCCGCAGATCATGCGCTCGTTGGAGACGCGGCCGAAGCGCGCGTTGAGCCGGTGCAGGATCTCCACGTCCTCGGCGGTGTGCGCGGCGAAGCCGGCGTGGCCGCCCTCGCTTTCCAGCACGATCCACTGCTCGTCGCGCCACAGCAGGCCCGCCACGCCGAGGCCGGTGCCCGGCCCCATCACCACGAAGGTCTGCGGCTGCGGCTGGCCCAGCGCCGGCGCACCCAGCGTGCCCACCGGCGCCAGCGCGTCGGCGGCCAGCAGCGGCACCGCCATGCTCTGCGCGGCGAAATCGTTGACCAGCCGCACCGACTGCATGCCCAGTTCGGCCTGCAGCGCATGCGCCACGATCGCCCAGGGATTGTTGGTGACCTTCACCGTCTCGCCGCCGGCGATGCGCCCCGCCGCGGCGATCACCGCCTGCGCGGGGTGGCAGCCGGTGTCGGCGAAGTAGCGCCGCGCGGCATCGGCCAGCGAGGGAAAATCCTTCACCCGGTAGCGCCGGATGCTGTCCATGACCAGCGGCGTGGTGGTGTCGGTGCCGGCGAGCGCGAAGCGCACGTTGGTGCCGCCCAGGTCGGCAAGCAGGGTGGAGGGGGTTGCGTGGGGCATCGGGGGACAGCCTGCGGCGGTGCACAAAGGACAAGCCTGCCTTGTCAGGCCGGTGCGCGTCTACTGTGTGCATACGTATGGTGCGCGAAAGGGGCTTGCAATCCGTCCAGATCCCCCCGTGGCCCGCGCCAGGACAACGCGGGCTACGGGGCGGTTCGGAACGCGCTCAGGCATGCCCGTGCTTGTGGTGGTGCTTGCCCGGTCCGGCGGGCGGCGCCCCCGCGGCAGGCGGGCTCTGTGCCGCCAGTGCGGCCAGCAGCGCCTGGCCGTCCGGACTGCCCAGTCCGGTGCAGGCGTCCCAGCCTGGGCCGGCGGTGTAGCTGCCGTTGTTGCCCTGGGTGATGTCGTGGAAGGCCGTGCCGCCGCCCTGGTACAGCGCAGCATGCACGTCACCCACCGCGCGGCCCAGCGACTGGTTGCAGCGCGCCAGCAGCGCGGCCCACAGCGGCGCCACCGCACTGGTGCCCCCGATCACCTCGTCCTGGCCGTCCACGCGCACCTGGTAGCCGGTGAGTGGATCGGCGTCGCCCGCCACGTCGGGCACGCCGCGGCCCGCGTAGCCGTTCGGCGCCTGCGGCACGCCGGCGCCCTGCTGCCATGCGGGCAGCGCGTAGTCCACGCTGACGCCGCCGCCGGTGGCGCCCTCGTTGCCGGCGGTCTCGTTCCACACCGTTTCGCCGGTGATCGCGCTCGTGCTGGCGGTCAGCGTGGTGCCGCCGCAGGCCAGCGTGTACGGACTGGAAGCGGGGAAATCCACGTGCGGCTGGCCGTCGCTCTCGCCGTCGCCGGAACCGCTGTCGCCCGCGGCGGCGGTCACCGTGACGCCGAGCGCGGCGGCGTCCTCCAGCGCGCTCTGCATCGCGGCGAGCGAGGACGCGCTCCAGCTGTCCTCCGGGCCGCCCCAGCTGATCGAGATGATGGACGGCTTGCGAGTGGCGTCGTGCGCCGCCTGCGAGATCGCCTCGTAGAAACCCTGGTCGGTGTTCGGCGCGAAGTACACCGTGATCGTCGCGCCCGGCGCCAGCGCGCCCACCATTTCGATGTCCAGCATCACCTCGGCGTCGGCCGCGCCGCCGGGGCGGTTCTTGCCGCCGGCCACCGACACCGCGGTCACCGTGGGTGTGGCGATGCCCAGCGCGGCGAAGTAGCTGGCGAGGTCGGCCTTGCGGAAGCCGCCGCCCAGCTCGATCAGGGCCACGCACTGGCCGCTGCCGTCGGTGTTCGCGGGGAAGTTGTAGAGCTGCCCCATCTGGGGCGGCGTGTAGGTCTGGTTCGGCGTCGCCAGCGCCTTGCGGAAGTGCGGCTTCGCCACCGGGCGGCGGTCCAGGCCCAGCACGGCGATCACCGAGGGAGCCAGTCCGGGCGGCAGCACGGGCGCCTGCGTGTGGCCAACGACATAGCGGCGCGTGCCGGGTATCCGGTAGCGCCCCAGTTGCACGCCGAACGCGCGTTGCAGCGCGTCCACCGAGCCCTTGAAGTGCAGCACGCGCCGGTGCGAATCGCAGCCGGTTTCCACGAGGCCGTGCGTGCGGGCGTGGCTGCGCACGCGCTCAATGTCGGCGGGGTCGGCGCCGCAGTGCGCGCCGAACTCGCCGCGTGGCCAGCGTGGTGACCGCGGCCATGCGGCCGGCGCCGGTGCCTGCCCCATGCGCCGCAGCACCACGGTGACCCCGAGCGGCGTGTGGCTGCCGTGCGGGCCGAGGTAGCGCGTCCCGGCGGGAAAGGGGTGGCTGGCATGGGCAACGCGGTGCGCGGAAGTGTTCATGAGGGTGCCTCCCGTGATGGTCGACGCGAGCCTGCGCCGAATCGTGTATGCAGGGCGTGGGCCAGATGTTGGCGCTTCGTGCGGCGCGGCTGCGGCAAAGCGTCCGCGGCGGTCGTGGCTGCGTGGCACGGCGCTAAAATGCACGGATTCCTCCGCGAGACCGCCCCATGAGCTTTCCCGCCATCCGCCTGCGCCGCATGCGCCACGACGCCTTCTCCCGCGCACTGATGCGTGAGCACAGCGTGCTGCCCAGCGACCTCGTCATGGTCGCCTTCGTGATCGATGGCGAAGGCCGGCGCGAGGCCGTGCCGTCGATGCCGGGCGTGGACCGGCTCTCCATCGACGAACTCGTGAAGCTCGCCGGCGAATGCGTGCGCCTCGGCATTCCCGCGCTGGCGCTGTTCCCGTCGCCGGGGCAGGGCGTGAAGAGCGAGGACGCGCGCGAGGCGTGGAACCCCGACAACCTGATGCACCGCGCCACGCGTGCGCTGAAATCGAAGTACCCCGAACTGGGCCTGATCGGCGACGTGGCGCTCGACCCCTACACCACGCACGGCCAGGACGGCCTGATCGACGAAAGCGGCTACGTGATGAACGAGCCCACCGTCGCGGCGCTGGTGAAGATGTCGCTGGCCCAGGCCGACGCCGGCATGGACGTGGTGGCGCCCTCGGACATGATGGACGGCCGCATCGGCGCGATCCGCGAGGCGCTGGAGCAGGCCGGCCACATCCACACCCGCATCCTCGCCTACTCGGCGAAATACGCGTCGAGCTTCTACGGCCCGTTCCGCGACGCGGTGGGTTCGTCCGCCAACCTCGGCAAGGGCAACAAGCACACCTACCAGATGGACGTCGCCAACAGCGACGAAGCGCTGCGCGAGGTGGAGCTCGACATCGCCGAGGGCGCCGACATGGTGATGGTGAAGCCCGGCCTGCCCTACCTCGACGTGCTGCGTCGGGTGAAGGATGCGTTCGGCATGCCCACCTTCGTCTACCAGGTCTCGGGCGAGTACGCGATGCTCAAGGCCGCCACGCAGAACGGCTGGCTGGACGAGAAAGCCGTGGTGCTGGAGACGCTCACCGCGTTCAAGCGCGCGGGCGCGGATGCGATCCTCAGCTACTACGCGGTGGATGCGGCACGCTGGTTGCGCGGGGAGTGACGGGTATTTGCTCGTCATCCCGGCCTGCGCCGGAACGACGAGCAGAGCCAAAAGCGCCCTAGGCCGGGCGCCTCAAAAACTTCTCCGCCAGCCACTTCCGCGCCGGCAGGTCGTAAAGCTTCAGGCACGCGTACGCGATGGCGATGCTGGCGACGAAGACCGCGGCGCCCGCCGCGCATCGGGTGGCGAAGGGCAGCGCCTGGTGTGCGCCCACCCATTCGGTGTAGACGTAGATCAGGCCGTAGTGCGTGATGTAGAGCGGATAGGAGAGTTCGCCGAAGAAGCCGGCAATGCGGGTGGACAGGCCGTCGACCCGCGTTGCGCCGGCGCCGATGGCGACGATGAGCGGGAACACCGCGATGACGCATAGCGACTCGTACAGGCCGTTCAGCCACGGGCGGTCGGCGCCGCCGAAGCGGGGCAGCGCCAGCGCCACGACCAGCAGCAGGCTGCACACGGCGAAGGCATGCTTGATCCGGATGCGCTTGCCAAGGCGCATCAGCAGCATGCCGGCAAGGAAGGGGAACAGCAGGCGGGCGAAGCCGATGTGCAGTTGTTCCGGGTCGATGGCCCAGCCGCCGATCACGTCGCCGCGCTTGCCGAACACGGCGAGCTGCACGAGGAACGCGGCGGCCAGCGCCACCAGCACGCCCAGCCAGCGGTTCGACAGCCTGCGCAGGCCGATCGCGTACAGGATGTTCGCGAGGTACTCGAAAAACAGCGACCACGCCGGCCCGTCGAGCGGATGCATCTCGCTCCAGCCGCGGATGTCCATCGACGGCGGCAGCGGCAGCAGCGTCCAGCCCACCAGCATCACCAGCAGCAGCTTCCACACCGGCGTGGCTTCGATCAGCGGGAAGGCCGAGCCTGCCTGGAAGTAGAACAGCGCTGCGCCGATCGTCGTGCCCATGATGACCATCGGTTGCAGGCGGATCAGCCGGCGCTTGAAGAAGTCCCACGTGCCCAGCGCCTGCCAGCGGTCGTCGTAGGCATAGGCGATCACGAAGCCCGACAGCAGGAAGAAGAAATCCACGGCCAGATAGCCGTGGTTGATCGGTTGCGTCAGCGGATGATCCGGCTTGTACGCCTCGCAGAGGTGGAACAGCACCACCATCAGGGCGGCGACGCCGCGCAGTCCGTCGAGGATGAGGTAATGGTCCTTGCCTGCCCCAAGGGCTGCGGAGTCTTTTGCCATGTGCGATGCGCTGCATGAGCCGATGATGGGCAAGCTCCGGATGCTACAAGTTCCTGCGGGGCAATGTGCCTGCAAACAAAATCGCCTGGAGCGATTTTTGGCGCGGCGCGCTGGTTGTGTCGCGGAATAGTGCGGCCACCCCGGTGAACCTCATGCAGGACCGTCATCCGGGGGCTGTTCCCTGCGCTTGCGCAACAGGTTGTCCAGCGCCCAAGGTCCCGCGCCGTCCAGCACCAGCGCGGCCAGGCCGGCAAGGTAGAGCAGGTCGCATTCGTAGCCCGGCTGCCCGAAGTGCGCGCCGGCCGGCGTGACGGCCATCAGCTTGATCGAGCTGAAACCGTAGGGCAGGTGCACGGTGAAGATGGCCACCAGCAGCACGATCGCCATCGGCACGCTGGCCAGCGCCACGAAGGCGCCCAGCAGGATGGCCAATCCCCCGAACACTTCGACCAGGATGGTGGCCCAGGACATCAGGTGCGGAAAAGGCACGCCGATGGCCCGCAGGATCGCCGCGAACGCATCGGCGCCGCGGCCAAGCTTGGCGAAGCCGTGCTCCATGAATCCGTAGCCCACGATCAGGCGCAGGGGGATCGGCGCCCAGCTGGCAAGCCGTCGGGATATCGCGGGTACGGTCAGGGAATGGTCCACGTTCGTGCCTTGGCTGGTGTCGGTGTCGATCGATCGTTCCGGTGGCGTGGACGGACATGCCGCCGGAGCGGTGTCAGTCGTGCAGCAGGTGGCTGGCGTGGGTGATCGCGCCGCCGGCGCGGATCGCCGCGGCGACCATGGCGGTCTCGGCCAGTTGCGTGTCGTCGGCGCCGGCGTCGCGTGCCGCCCTGGTGTGGATCTCGATGCAATACGGGCATTGCGTGGTCAGCGCCACGGCCACCGCGATCAGCTGCTTCTGTCGCGCGTCGAGGGCGCCCGCGGTGAAGGCCGCCTTGTCGAAGGCCCGGAACGCCTGCATGGCGTCCGGCGTCTGCTCGTCGAGTTTTTTCAGGCGGCTCAGGTTCTTCATGTCGTACATGCGGGGTTCCTCGTGTTGATGCGGGGCAGTGAAGGCCAAATGGATGCCGGTCGGCCGGCAGGATGGCGTGGCCGACATCGACAGTTCGCCGCGGTCTGGCGATCGGTTACATCGCCGTTCGTCGTGCCGCCGCCCTGGAGAACGCGAGCCGGCTCCCGGCCAACGACCCGGTGCGTCATGGCGCGAGAGCGGGTTTGCCTGAAAAAATCCCCGAAAACGACGGCTGAAAGTCCGCAGCGGTGTGCACGATGGAAAGAGGGGGGCGGTGGTTTCCCACCACGCGGATCCTGATCGAGCACCAGCACGGAGGAGCGTCATGAAACTGTGGATCATGGTCCTGTGCCTGCTGCTTGCGTGCGCGGGCGCGCAGGCGGCGGAAACGGCCTGGCAACCTTCCGCCGGCCATGTGCAGATACCGCTGTGGCCGGGCACGCCGCCCGACATGAAGCCCATGCCGGGGCCGGAGTACGCGAAAACCGGCACCACGCTGCTCGCCGGCAAGACCGTGACCGCCGTGAGCAACGTGTCGCGACCCACCATGACGGTCTATGCCCCGCAAGGGAAGAACACCGGTGCCGCGGTGGTGGTGATTCCCGGCGGCGGCTTCGAGATCCTGGCCATCGACCTGGAAGGCACCGAGATCTGCGACTGGCTGACCGCGCGCGGCATCACCTGCGTGCTGCTGAAATACCGCGTTCCGGGTGCGCCCTACGACTGGCACTGCGATTGCCGGCCGCACAATTTTCAGGTGCCGACGATGGCGCTGGAGGACGTGCAGCGCACGATGGGACTGGTGCGCCTGCATGCGAAGGCATGGCACATCGATCCGAACAAGATCGGCGTGGTCGGTTTCTCCGCCGGCGGTTTCCTGGTGGCGGAGATCAGCACGCACTTCGACAAGCGCCTGTACAAGCCTGTGGATGCGGCCGACCAGGAAAGCGCGCGCCCGGATTTCGCGATGGCGATCTACCCGGGACACCTCGCGCACGACGATGGCACCTTGAACAAGAACGTGCCCGTCACCCGCGACACGCCGCCCACCTTCATCGTGCAGGCCGAGAACGACGACGTGGATGGCGTGCAGCAGGCGTTGACTTATTTCGCCGCGCTGAAAGCCGCCGACGTGCCGACGGAAATGCATCTGTACGCGCAAGGCGGCCATGCCTTCGGCGTGCGGCGCACGAACCTGCCGATCACCCGTTGGACCGATCTGGCGGATGCGTGGATGCGAACGATAGGCGTGCTTTCGCCCTGAGGTTGTTCACGCGTACTGCGCGATGCCGTGGCCGAACGACCAGTTCTCCTTCGCCGTCTCCAGCAGGTTGATGAACACGTCTTCGGGGCGCAGGCCGGGATCGGCGGCAAGTTTCTCGGCCACGCAGCGGTAGAGCGCCTGTTTCTGCGTCACCGTGCGCGTGTCGTTGCAGGCGATCTGCACGATCACCAGATCGTCGCTGCGGGCGATGCCGAGGTAGTGCGGGTCGTAGTCGAACTCCTCCGCCTCATGCTGGTGGATCAGGATGAAACGATCATCCTCGGGCACGTTGAAGGTCTCGCGCATGGCTTCGTAGATGCCGTTGCGCAGGGCGGCGAGCTGGGCGGCGGACTTGCCGCGGCGCAGGGAGATGCGGACGAGAGGCATGGGAGATTCTCCGGAGTTCGTGGTGGCGACCGCCGTAGGAGCGGCTTCAGCCGCGATGCTCGTGGGCCGACGCGCTGCAGAAAACATCGCGGCTGAAGCCGCTCCTACGGGGCGGTCGGGCATGAGACATGGCCTACCCGATAGAGCTGGCGATTTGCGCCGGGCGGTTCGGTACGCAGTTCGGGCCACAGGCGGAATCGCAGCAATGTCCAACGGGTCGGGTCGCAGGCGCTGATCGCGGCCAGCGCGCCGGCGGCGCGGTCCTGCCGTGCCGCGGCGGCCTCGGCGGCGCGCAGTTCAGCCAAATCGGCATGCGCGGGAATCGGGACGAGCTCACGCGTGGCGCAAACGGTGTCGTGCAGATCCGCGGCCAGTTCCGTCTGCCACGGTATCCACGTGCGCACCGCGGGGCGGCCGAAGTCGCGCGCCAGCGTGGCGAAGCCGGCGCCGCCGAGGAAGGCGTTCATGCCCTCGCTGTCGTGCCACAGGTAGAACGGCGCGTAGAGGTTGTCACGGCTGGGTAGCGCATCGTCGTTGCGTGACGCGTGCAACCAGGCCTTGAACGCGAGACCGGGAAAGTCGTCGAGCAGATGACCCTTGTCCGTGATGCGGCGGTGGATGATCGCCATGTCGTAGTCGGCAGGCAGGGTGATGGCGTACTGCATCGCGATCATGGCGCCAGCTCCTTGCGCAGCACGCCGATCGCCGAGAACGCGCAAGGCCAGCCGGCGTAGAACGCGAGGTGGGTGATCAGCTCGACCAGTTCCGCCTCGACTAGGCCGTTGTCGCGGGCGCGGGCGACGTGGAACGGCAGCTGCTCGGTGCGGTTGAGCGCGACCAGCGCCGCCAGCGTGGCGATGCTGCGCTCGCGCGGGGCGAGTCCGGTGCGCGCCCAGATGTCGGCGAACAGCACCTCGTCGGTGAGTTCGGCCAGCTTCGGGGCAAAGTCGCCGATGCTCTTGCGGGCGTAATGTGGATCGTGGGCCATGTCGGCAGTCTCCGGGGGATTTGACCAAGGCTCCGAGCTTGAGAGCGGCTCAAGTTCGGAGCCTTGGGGATTTGACGGTGGCCACGATAGCGCTCCATGATGATCCTGAAAATCGGGAAATTTGGAATCGTTAGTCCCGGAAAACAGGATCGTCACCATGTCTCGCGTCAACTTTGACATCGACAATCTGCGCAGCTTCGCCACCGGCATCGAGCTGGGCAGCTTCGCGCAGGCGGCGGGGCGGCTGAACCGCTCCACCTCCGCGGTGAGCGCGCAGCTGAAGAAGCTGGAGCAGCAGGCCGGCGCGCCGCTGCTGCGCAAGGCCGGCCGCGGCATGGCGCTCACCGAGGCGGGCGAGGTGATGCTGGGCTACGCGCGGCGCCTGCTGGAACTCAATGACGAGGCCGCCGCGGCGATCCGCGGCGCGGAGCTGGAGGGCCGCGTGCGGCTGGGCCTGCAGGAGGACTTCGGCGAAAGCCTGCTGCCCGCGGTGCTGGGCCGCTTCGCGCGGGCGCACCCGCGGCTGCGCATCGAGGCGCGCATCGCGCGCAACGCGGAGCTGCTGGATGGCGTGAATCGCGGCCGGCTGGATCTCGCGCTAGCCTGGGAGGCCGGTGCGGACAGTCCGCACGCCGAGCGCGTGGGGCGCTGGCCGATGCGCTGGATAGCCGCGGCTGGCGCTGCGCCGTCGAAGCTGCGCCAGCGCGGCGAACCGCTGCCGCTGGCGGTGCTGGAGGCACCCTGCCTGCTACGCAACGCGGCGATCGAGGCGCTGGACCGCGCCGGCATCGCGTGGCGCATCGCCTTCAGCAGCGCCAGCCTCGCCGGTACCTGGGCCGCGGTGAGTGCGGGGCTGGGCGTGAGCGTGCGCACGCCTCTGGGACTACCCAACAGCGTGCGGGCGCTGACCGCGAGGGAGGCCGGGTTGCCCGCACTGCCGATGCTTGGGTTGGCCTTGCATCGCGCCGAGGCGGAACCGGCGCCGGCGGTGGCGCAGCTGGCCGGCATCATCCAGCGCACGCTGGCGGCAGGGTAATTGCGCATGTAGGAACGCACCCTGTGCGCGAATCTTTGGTGTTTCGATCAACGCCAGAGCCATCGCGCACAGGGTGCGCCTACAGCGTTCTCAGCGTCTGCGCTTCGGCGCGGTCAGCCTGATCTCGTACAGCTTCGGCCAGCATTTGCCGGTGACGAACAGGCGGTCGTGCTGCGCGTCGTACGCGATGCCGTTCAATACGTCGTTGACGGGATCGGCCAGCGTGGCGGCTGGCGGCACCAGGCCGGCGAGCTCGATCCAGCCCACCACCTTGCCGCTCTTCGGGTCGATGCGCGCGATGCGCGTGGTGAGCCACACGTTGGCGTAGATCTGGCCCTTCACCCATTCCAGTTCGTTGATGTTCTGCAGCGGCTGGCCGTCGGCCGTCACGTCGATCTGGCCGGTCTGCTTGAGCGTTTCGGGGTCGAGGATGCGGATGGTGGGCGTGCCGTCGCTCATGTAGAACTGCTGGCCATCGCTGGTCAGCGCCCAGCCCTCGCCCGGATAGTCGAAACGCGCCTGCGGCTTCAGCGTGGTGAGGTCGTAGACGAAACCTTCGTGGTTGCGCCAGGTGAGCTGGATCAGCTTGTCCTTCCACACCGCGATGCCTTCGCCGTAGTCCGGCCACGGCGTGGGCGACTGCTGCAGCACCTTGCCGGTCGCCAGCTCCACCTTGCGCACGCTGGAGGCGCCCACCTGGCCGGTGCTCTCGTAGAGATGGCCGTCCAGATACAGCAGGCCCTCGGTATAGGCCTGCGGATCGTGCGGGTAGCCGTGCACCAGGCGGTAGCCGTAGACGGGGATGCTGTCGTGCGCGCGCGCCGGGGCGGTGCAAGCCAGGGCGAATGCGGCGGTGGCGATGGCGGCGAGGATTTTCATGGTCGTGGATGATCCCATGCTGCGGCCTGGCGTGGCAGCACAGCCGGTGAATGCGGGCGCGTGGAATAATCGGGACCCGCGAACGGAACGGAGTGCACGTGGACAGCCATCATTTTCTGCAGCTGGCCGTGGTGTTCCTGCTGGCCACGGTGGTCGCGGTGCCGCTGACCAAGCGCTTCCGGCTGGGCTCGGTGCTGGGCTATCTGCTGGCCGGCATGGCGATCGGACCGCAGGCGCTGGGCCTGGTGGGCGATACCGGAGGGGTTGCCGCGATCTCCGAGTTCGGCGTGGTGCTGATGCTGTTCGTGATCGGCCTGGAGCTGTCGCCGCAGCGGCTGTGGGTGATGCGGCGCTCGGTGTTCGGCACCGGCCTGCTGCAGGTGCTGGCCACCAGCGCGGTGATCGGCGCGATCGCCTGGCGCCTGCTCGGCCTCACGCCGGGGGCGGCGTTCATCGTGGCCGGCAGCCTGGCGCTGTCGTCCACCGCGTTCGGCCTGCAGATCCTCGGCGAACGCAAGGAGGCCGGTTCGGCCTACGGACGGCAGGCGTTCGCGATCCTGCTGTTCCAGGATCTCGCGGCGATTCCGCTGATCGCGGCGGTGCCGCTCCTGGCCAGCAGCACGACCAGCCACGGCTTCGATCTCGCGGGTACGCTGCGCACGGTGGGCGTGATCGTGGCGGTGGTGGTGGGCGGCCGCTACCTGCTGCGGCCGGTGTTCCGCTTCGTGGCGAAGGCGGATGCGGTGGAGGTGTCCACCGCCACCGCGCTGCTGGTGGTGATGGGCGTGGCGCTGCTGATGGAGGTGGCCGGTGTGTCGGTGACGCTGGGCGCCTTCCTCGCCGGCGTGCTGCTCGCCGATTCGGAATACCGCCACGAGCTGGAATCCAACATCGAGCCGTTCAAGGGCCTGCTGCTGGGGTTGTTCTTCATCAGCGTGGGCATGTCGATGGACATCTCGCTGCTGCTGCGCGCGCCGGTGCTGGTGCTGGGCCTGGTCGCCGCGCTGCTGCTGCTGAAGGGCGCGTTGCTGTGGCCGCTGGGGCGCATCGTGGGCGGGCTGGAGCGCGGCGATGCGCTGCGCCTCGCGGTGTTGCTGGCCTGCGGCGGCGAGTTCGCGTTCGTGGTGCTCAAGCTGGCCGGCGAGCAGGGCCTGGTCAGCGCGCGCCAGCACAACCTGCTGGTGCTGGCGATCACGCTGTCGATGGCGTTGACGCCGCTGCTGGTGACGGGCCTGGCGAAGCTGCTGGGTGCGCACAAGGTGCGCAAACCGGCACGCGCGTTCGACACCATCGTGGCGCACTCGCCGCGCGTGATCATCGCCGGCTACGGCCGCATGGGGCAGATCGTGTCGCGCGTGTTGCGCGCGGAAGGCATCCCATTCGTGGCGCTGGACCACTCGGTCGAGCAGATGGACCTGATCCGCCGCTTCGGCCGCGGCAGCGACATCTTCTATGGCGATCCCGCGCGCCCCGAGTTGCTGCGCGCCGCGCAGGCGGACAAGGCCGAGGTGTTCGTGCTGGCCAGCGACAATCCCGAATCCAGCCTGCACGTGGCGCGCGTGGTGCGGCGCATGTATCCGCACCTGAAGATCGTGGCGCGCGCGCGCAACCGCCAGCACGTGTGGCGGTTGATGGATCTCGGCATCGACGACCCGATCCGCGAGACGCTCTATTCCAGCCTCAAGATGACCAAGCAGGCGCTGATCGCGCTGGGCCTGACGCCCGAACGCGCGATGGATCGCGTGGAACGTTTCCGCCGCCAGGACGCCGAGTTGATCAAGACGCAGTACCTCGTCTACGACGACGAGGCCAAGCTGGTGCAGACCACGAAAGAGGCGCTGGCCGAACTCGACAAGCTGTTCGAGGCCGATGCCGAGCCGCAGGCGCGGCAGGCGCGCGAGCGCAATCCGGACACGCCGTTGACAAGTTCAGACTGAACCGCTCGCAAGATATCTTCGCCTTATTTTGCGGTGTTTTACGTGTTCCTGCGTGCGCAAAAACCTGCCGTCAACGCGGCTCGTCGAGCAGCGTTTCGACGGGCATGCCCAAGCCCGCGCACCCGCTCGTCATCCGCTTCGGTCGCCTCGGCGACACCGTGTTGTTGCAGCCGCTGCTGCACAAGCTGCAGCAGCGCTACGGCCAGCCCTGCGACCTGCTCGCGATCGGCGCGTGGCCGGCGGAGTTGTACGCGGACCAGCCCGAGGTGGCCGAGGTATTCGCCCTGCGCGCGCCGCGCCGGCCGCTGCTGATCAGTCGCGAACGCTGGCGCGCGATCGGCTGGCTGCACGAGCGGCGCGAGGCGCCGGTCTACGTATGCGAGCCGCAGCCACGTGCGCTGCTGCGGATCCAACGCATGCTTCGGCTGGCGGGCGTGCCGACGGCGCACCGCGCCTACCTGGTCGACTTGCCGTTGCGCGAGCGCGAGCATTGGGTCGACCACCTGCTGCGTTTCGGCGACGGCACGCCGGCCGCGTTCCGTGGCCGTTGCGATGCGCTGGCGATCGATCCCGGCGCCGCACCGCAACTGCGGGTCGACGCGGCAGCCCGGTTCGACTGCGAGCGCTGGCTGCACGCACGCGGCCTGCACGGCCATCCACTGGTGCTGCTGCAGCCGGCCAACAAGCGCACCCTGCGCTGGAACGGCGTGCGTGCGATCGTGGACGACGACAAGGCGTGGCCGGTGCAGCACTGGGCGGCGCTGGCCTGGACGATCCTGGAGACGCTGCCCTCGGCCCGGGTGCTGCTGTGCGGCAGTCCGCAGGAGGCCGATTACCTGGAAGGCATCCGCGCGATCGCGGCCAGCGAGGCGGTGACGTCGGTCGCCGAGGAGCTGCCGCTGACGCGGCTGAAGGCCTTGCTGGGCTGCGCGCACAGCATGGTGTCGGTGGACACGGGACCGGCGCATCTCGCCGCCGCGCTGGGTTGCTCGCTGGTGGTGATGTTCGGCGCCGCCGCGCCCGCGCACTGGGCGCCGCGCGCCGCGCCGGGCAGTGCGGTGACGGTGCTGGGCGGGGCGTCATGCAACTCGCGGGTGGATACCCTCACGGTGGCGCAGGTCGCCGACGCTTGGCGCGGCCTGCCGCCGCGCCAGGCGCGTTGGCGTGCGGTGGCCTGAGGATGCCCCGGCGCTGACCGGCGCATTCCCGTTCGATCCCGCTCACTCCGCCGGCTGGGCCGGTTGGCGCAGGGTCTGCCGCACGCTGGGGATCGCGCCGCTGCGCACCGCCAGTTCGTGGGCGATGTCCACGTAGCCGAGCTGGCGCGCCACATCGGCGGCGGTGCGGCCGAACGCGTCGGCGGCGGCACGGTCGGCGCCGCGCGACAGCAGCACGCGGGCCGGCGGCAGCAGCGCGTGCATCGCGCAGGCGTGCAGCGCGGTGACGCCGCGCTGGTCGGCATGCGCCACGTCGGCGCCGGCTTCCAGCAGCACCGGCACCAGTGCGCCGAGATGGGTGGCGTCGCAGTCGCTGCCGGGACGCAGCTGGGCGCCAAGCAGCAGCAGCAGCGCGGTCTTGCCTTCGCCATCGGCGTGGTTGACGTCGGCGCCATGCTTGAACAGCACGTCCAGCAGGCGGCGCGCGCGCAGGCTGTCGTTGTGCTCGAAACCGTATTGCGCGGCGGCGTGCAGCGCGCTGTGGCCGCGCGCGTCGACGGCGTTGACGTCGGCGTCGGCGGCGAGCAGGGCGTCGGCCAGTTCGGCGCGGCCCATCGCCGCGGCCACCATCAGCGCGGTGCTCTGGTTCGGCAGGCGCTGGTCGACCTCGGCCTTGCGTTCCAGCAGCAGCGCCACCGTGCTCTCGCGTCCACCGGCCACGGCGGCGGCCAGCGGGGTGATGCCGTTCGCCGTGGCCAGCGCGGGATCGGCGCCGGCATCGAGCAGGCAGGCGGCGAGTTCGCGATGGCCGGCACCGCAGGCGTGCAGCAGCGCGCTGGCGCCGTGCGCGTCGACGGTGTCGACCGCGAAGCCCAGTTCCAGCAGTCGCTGCACCGCGACCAGCGCGCCGGCCTGCGCCGCGGCGGGCAGGTCGTCGGCACGCAGCGGACGGCGCGGCCGCGTCCAGCCACCCCAGTCCAGCCAGCGTTCGATCGCCGGATGTTCCAGCGCCAGGCCCAGCGGCGTCTCGCCGTTGGTGTCGGCGGCTTCCGCGTCGGCGCCATGGGCGATCAGTGCGCGCACCAGCGGCAATGCGGCTTCGCCGTGTTCCAGCGCGGCGAACAGCGGCGTGCGGCCGTCGCGGTCGCGGCTGTCCGGGTTGCAGCCGCGGGCGAGCAGGGCCTGCAGCAGCTCGCTCTGGCCGTTCGCCGCGGCGAGTTGCAGCGGCGTGCGCTCGCGCGCATCGGGGCCGAACGGATCGGCGCCGCGTTCGAGCAAGGCCAGCGGCAGCGCCGCGCCCTGTGCCGAGCCGCCGAGCCGCTGCAGCGCCTGCGCGAGCAGGCCGGCACCGGCCGGCGTGGCGCCGGCCTGCAGCAGGTCGTCGATGGCTTCGGTGGAAGCGGGCAGCTGCAGCAGCAGGGCGTCGAACAGGCGGCGGCCCAGCGGCGGCAGCACGGTGCGCTCATCGTTGGCGACGACGGTTTCGTCGCCGTGCTCGTCGTCGGGCTGCTGCGCGGCGAGACGTGCCTCGGCAGCCAGGCCGTGGTCCAGCAGCCAGCGCCGGGCCTGGCTCTGGCCGGGTTGGGCGAGGTCGAGGTAGAGCCGGGCCAGCTGCGCCTGCGGCCAGTCGCGCACGCGCGCGGCGAAGCCGGAGACGATCGCCCAGTGGCCGAAACGCAGCGCGTCGAGCAGGTGCGCCGGGGTGTCGGCGCCGGAGGAGAGCGCCGCGTCGCCGAGATTGGCCGGCAGCGGGGTTTCCGGGTCGAGCAGGGCGACCAGATCCCAGCGCCCGGCGGCGGCGGCGTGGTCGAGCGCGCTGCGGCCGTCGCTGCCCGGCGTCTTCGGTTCGGCGCCCAGCGCGAGCAGGGCGCGCACGGTGTCGGCGTGGGCGCGCGGCGACTGGCAGGCGAGCGTGAGCGCGTCGCGGCCGTGGCTGTCGCGCGTGCGGGCGTCGGGTTGCGCCTCGGCGAGCCGCTGCACGATGCCCACCGCGCCTGCGCGCGCGGCTTCCATCAGCGCGGTGCTGCCGTGGCGGTCGGCCAGCGTGGCGTCGGCGCCGGCGGCGCACAGCGCACGGGCGATCTGCTCGTGGCCCTCGGCGGCGGCGACGACCAGCGCGCTGCGGCGGCGCGCGTCCACCGCGTTCACCGCGGCGCGATGCTTGAGCAGCAGCTTCACGCCGGCGGGATCGTCGTCGGCGATGCCGGCGGCGGCGACCAGCGCGGGCTCGCCGTTCGCCGGCGCGGGCTTCGCGCCGCGTTCGAGCAGGAACTTCGCCAGCGGCCAGTTCGCGGCGCGGCAGGCCACCGCAAGCGGGCTGGCGCCGGCCTGGTCCAGCGCGTTGATAGTCGCGCCGGCGTCCAGCAGCATCGCCGCCACCATCGGTTCCTCGCTGAGCACCGCGCCGTGCAGGGCGGTGCGGCCCTCGCTGTCGGCGGCGAGCGGATCGGCACCGTTCGCGAGCAGGGTCATCACCGCCTCGGAACGGCCGTGCCAGCTGTCGCGGGTGGCGGCGAGCAGCGGGGTGAGCCCGCCGCTGGCGCGGTTGACGTCGGCGCCCTTGGCGATCAGCGCACGCAACAGCCGGGTGTCGGGCAGCAGCGCGGCGAGCATCAGCACGGGGCGCTGGTCGCGGTCCGTGGCGAGCGGTGCGGTGGCCGGATCGGCGCCGGCCTCGACCAGGGCCAGCGCGCGTTCGATGTCACCGTCGCGGGTGGCGGCGAGCAGGGCGGCGGCCTGTTCCGGCGTGCCGGCGATGCGCTCCTGTTCGCTCAGGGGTGCGGCGACCGGTGCAGCGGATCTGGCGGTGGCCGGCGCATCGGCCAGTTCGGCACGACGGCGATGGCGATCGTGCTGGACGCACAGCAGGGTGCGCAGCGTGCGATTGGCCACGATCAGGCAACCCAGCGGCAGCAGCAGCACGCCGTACAGCGCCAGCGCGGCGGTACGGATTTCCGAGGGCAGCATGCCGTACAGGCCGCTCAGCGCGATCGCGCCCCAGGTCAGCACCAGCAGGGCCAGCGCGGCGGGCAGGAAGTGGCTGAAGAAGCGCTCCTCGCGCGCGAGGTGGCGACCGAACATCAGGCTGCGCAGGGTGGCGGTGAAGATCCACGAGCCGTCGTGCCGCGCGGGGTAGGCGTCGTCCCACACGAACACCAGGCCGAACGCGGGCCATGGCCGCCACAGCACGGCCAGCGCCAGCACCAGGGTGGCGACCAGCGCCAGCGTGGCGGCGAGGCTGTGCGACTGCGAGAGCGACAGCATCGGCCAAGCCACCAGCGCGAACACGATCACCGCGTAACCGGTGAACATCACCAGATGCGCGGCGCCCCGGCGCAGCACGGTGCGCGCGAAGCTGGGCTCGGGATCGAAGCCGATCGCATGGCAGACAGCAGCCATCGTCAGCGCGTTCGCCAGCAGCAGCGGGATCAGGGTCAGCGGATGGGCGACCAAGCCGGCCAGCGCCACGGCGAGCAGTCCGGGAACGAACCAGGCGAGGGCCTGCAGGAACGGAGGGCGGCGGCGCGATTTGGTCTGGGTCATCGTCACAGTATAGGAACCGTGATGGACACAGACGGTAACCTCGCGTTAACGCGGCGACCGATGTGCGAGCCGGCTCAGTCCCGCTTCGCGTCGTGCAGCGTGGCGCCGTATGCGGGATGGTTGACGCCGGCCAACGCGCTCTCCGGCGGCAATTGCAGATGCCAGCCCCGTTCGCGCAGATGTGCCAGCACCTGCCGGGCATCCTCGCGCGGCAGGCGGCGGGTTTCGTCCAGCTGCAGCTCCAGCGCGAAGCGCAGTACGCCCAGCATGTCGCGCAGCGGTTCGGGCAGACCACCGAAGCCGTCGCGCTCGGCCAGCCACAGGTAGGTATCGGGTTTGCGGCGGCTGGCGTAGACGAAACACTGCATGGGCTTGCCCTCGGTGCACGGGTGCAGGAACCGGACATTATCGCGGTGATGCGGCGATTGCTGCGCCAGCACTTGCAACACCCGGTGTGAGCGGGCACAGTGCCGCGAACGAATGTTAAACGCCCGTATGAATTCCGTGTGAATCTCGTCGGGCGGGCAAGCCATCCATCCCGATCCGCAGGAGCCCGCGATGCACAAGTCTTTCCGTCCCCTCTCGAACGCCACCCGTCCGCTGGCGCTCGCCGCGCTGAGCGTGGCCGTCGCGGGCGCCCTGATCGCGCCGGGCATGGCGCATGCCAGTGCCTTCCAGCTGAAGGAGAACAGCGCCAAGGGTCTGGGACGCGCCTATGCCGGTTCGGCCACGGCCGGCGGCGATGTGTCGGTGGTGGCGAACAACCCGGCCGCGATGAGCGACCTCGACGGCACTTACGTGCAGGCCGACATCACCGCGATCAACTTCAGCGCCAAGTTCAGCGGCAGCTCGCGCGACGCGCTGGGCCGCCCGATCAGCGGCGGCAACGGCGGCGACGCCGGTACCACCCTGCCGGTGCCGGCGCTGGCGATCTCCACCAAGGTCAGCGACCGCGTCAACCTCGGCCTCGCGCTTGACGTGCCGTTCGGCTTCCAGACCGAGTACGACCGCAACTGGATCGGCCGCTACGACGCGATCAAGACCAAGCTGCAGTCGTTCGACAGCACGCTGTCCGCCTCGTTCAAGATCAACGACCAGTGGAGCGTGGGCGCCAGCGCGATCGCCGAGCGCACCAACGCCGACCTGACCAACGCGATCAACTTCAACGGCGTGGGCAACGGCATCATCAACGGCATCAATGGTCAGCTCGCTGCCGGCGCCGCCCAGGCGGCGGCTGGGATCGCGCAGATCCAGGCCGGCATGGCGGCAGGGCAGATTCCCGCCGCCACCGGCGCGGCGATGATCCAGCAGATCATGCAACAGGCCCAGCAGGGTGCGGCCACTGCCGCCGCTGCAAAGGCCGGCGTGGCCGCTGCGGCCCCGCCGGGCTCGGATGGCTTCGCCCAGGTCAAGGGCAACAGCTGGGCCTGGGGCTGGCAGGTCGGCGCGTACTGGAAGCCGACCGCGAACGATCGCGTGGCGCTGGACTACCGCTCGCGCATCAGCCACAACATCGACGGCACCGCGAACTTCACCACCACGCCGGGCTACGACCTGCTGCTGGCCAACCCGGCGTTGGCCTCCAGCATCCCGCCGTTCCAGCACACCACCGGCAAGGCCCGCCTCACCAACCCGGCCGTCGCCACGCTGAGCTACTGGCACCAGGAAGAGAAGTTCGGCCTGGGCTTCGATCTGGCCTGGACGCAGTGGAGCGTGATGCGCCAGCTCACGCTGAACTACGCCAACCCGCTGCAGCCCAACACCACGCTGCCGTTCAACTGGCGCAACACCTGGTACGCCTCGGTGGGCGGCGACTACTACGTCACCGACAAGCTGACCCTGCGCGCCGGCGTGGCGATCGACCAGGCGCCGATGAGCGCTTCCAACCGCGACCCGCGCGTGCCTGACGCGGCGCGCCGGATGGCCACCTTCGGCATCGGCTACAAGGCCAGCGAGCACTTCGAGATCAACGCCTCGTACGCGCACATCTTCGTCAGCCATGCGGGCGTGAACGGCGCCACCAGCGCCACCGGCGACGTGCTCACCGGCAGCTTCGACGACTACGGCAACCTGCTGAGCGTGTCGGCGCAGTACAAGTTCTGATTGCTTTCAGACCGTCGAAAGACGGCCTGAAAGCGCGATCCACGGATGGATCGCGCGCAGGTCGATCGCATTCGCGATCAACCTGCGGAGCCGAGGCCGGCGTGCCGGACCCGGCGAGTCGGGAAAGTGCACGAAGGCACTTTCCCGACATCAGACAAGCCCATGGGTGTTTGCTCCGGAAAGGCCTCCCTGTTTGCAGGGAGGCCTTTTTCGTTAGCTTCAACCGCGCTTGAGCAACAAATCCAGCATGCGCCGGAAGCGCGCACCGTAGGGCGGGTTGAGCAGGCCGGCGCCGTTCCAGCGCGCCTGGCGGAACACCGGCTTCAGGTGCGAGAACGTGCGGAAGCCGGCCTTGCCGTGGTAGCCGCCCATGCCCGAGGCGCCCACGCCACCGAACGGCAGCCCGTGCTGGGCGATGTGGTAGAGCGTGTCGTTGACGCTGACGCCGCCAGCGTGGGTGCGTGCGAGCACGGCATCGATGCGCGCGGAGTCGGTCTCGAACAGGTACAGCGCCAGCGGATGTGCGCGGGCGGCGATGTAGGCGATCGCCTCGTCCAGCGTGTCGTAGGGCACCAGCGGCAGCAGCGGGCCGAAGATTTCCTCGCGCATCACCGGCATGGCGTCGTGGACGTTCGTGAGCAGCACGGGCGGCAGCAGGCGGCGCGCGGCATCGGGTGTGGCGTCGCTCAGCCGTTCGATGGTGGCGCCGGCCGCTTGCGCTTCGTCGCGCAGCGCCGACAGCCGCGCGTAGTGGCGGTCGTCGATGATGCTGGCGTACTGCGGGTTGTGCGTGAGGTCGGGATACTGCCGCGCGGTGGCCGCGCGCGCCGCGGCGACGAATTCGCCCATGCGTGTGCGCGGCAGCAGCACATAGTCGGGCGCGATGCAGGTCTGCCCGGCGTTGACGAGCTTGCCGAACACGATGCGTTCGACCGCCTGCTCCAGCCGCGCGCCGGGGCCGACGATCGCGGGCGACTTGCCGCCCAGCTCCAGTGTCACCGGGGTGAGGTTGGCCGCGGCCGCGCGCATCACGTGGTGGCCCACCGCAGTGGAACCGGTGAACAGCAGATGGTCGAATGGCAGCGCGGCAAAGGCCTGGCCGACCGCGGCATCGCCGTTCACCACCCACACTTCGTCGGGCGCGAAATGCCGGCCGATCAGCTCGGCGAACAACGCGGAGAAGCGTGGCGTGTACTCGCTCATCTTCAGCATCACGCGGTTGCCGGCGGCCAGTGCGTCGACCAGCGGCCCCACCGCGAGGTAGAGCGGGTAGTTCCACGGCACGATGATGCCGACTACGCCCAACGGTTGCGGACGCAGCTCGGTGCGCGCGGGCAGGAACAGCAGGTCGGCGAGCCGTCGCCGTGGCCGCATCCAACGCCGGCCGTGGCGCAGTGCGTGGCGCACGGCGGACAGGCTGGGGAAGACCTCCAGCAGATCGGTTTCCTCGACCGGGCGGTTGCCGAAATCGGCGTGGATCGCGGCGGCGATGGCGGCCCGTTGGTCTTGCAGCAGGCTTTCCAGCTTGCGCAGCCGGGCTGCCCGCACCGGCCAACCCGGCAGCGGGTCGCGCGCTTGCGTATCGCGCATGCGCTGCAGGATGGCGTGGATTTCGGGCAGTCCGTCGGCAGGAGGCATGGTCAGAACTTCGCGTGCAATTCCACGCCCCAGGTGCGTGGCGGCATGATGTTGGCGTAGGGCGTGCCGAACACCTGCCCGGCGGTATTGTCCACGCCGTACACGTAGCGGTGGTTGAACAGGTTGCTGGCGAACACGGCCACGCCCCAGCGATCATGCGCCGCGTCCCAGCCCAGCCGCACGTCGGTGCGGTTCTGCGCGGTGCCGACGGAGAAGTTGGGGCTCATCTGACAAGTGCCCTGCAGTTGCGAACCGCTGTTGCAGCGCGTCTTCGAGCGGTAGCCGTAGGTCCAGTTGAAGCTCACGTCGCCGTTGGCCACGTCGTGCCACGTGTAGCTGGCGTGGGCGGCGAAGGAATACTTCGGCACGCCGGTGGGCTGGCCGCTGACGTCGATGCCGTTCTGCACGGTGTTCAAGTAGGTCTGGTCGATGTAGGCGGCGTTGAAACCAATCTGCAGCGCATCGATCGGTTGCCACTGCAGTTCCAGCTCCGCGCCGGTGGCCTGCTCGTTGCTGCTGCTGATGCCGTAGTGCGGGATGGTGGTGTCGGTGAACAGGATCAGGCTCTGCTGATTGAGGTACCGGTAGTGGTAGATCGAGCCGTTGAGCAGCAGGTTCAGCTCCGGGAACAGCGTCTTCACCCCCGCCTCGTAGTTCCACACCGTCTCCGGCGCATAGGTCGAATTGAACTGCTGGAAGCCGAAGCCGCCGGCCTGGTAGCCCTTGGCCACCGAGACATAGCCCATGATGTTGGGCGTGAACTTGTAGTCGAGCACCGCGCGCGGGCTGACGTCGGTCCAGCTGCGGTCGGCGTTCACCAGCACGCCCACCGGCGAGCCGGTGCCCTGGGTGAAGATGACGTTCTGGCCGAACATGGCCAGCGCGTACTGCGCCTCGGGCGGCAGCATCGCGGTGATGCCGGCGTTGTTCAGCGCCAGCACGGTGTTGTCGAACTGCGGTGCCTCGCGCGGCGGGTTGTACCAGCTGAAATTCTTCTGGTCGTGGGTGAAGCGCACGCCGGTGGTGAGGTTGAGGCGGTCGGTGAGGTGCCAGATCACGTCGCCGTACACCGCCCACGACTTGTAGTTCTCGACGTTCAGGATGTGCTCGCGCCACATGTCGCCGAGCAAGGTGTAGGGCACGCCCATCGCGGCCAGCCCGTTGCTGATGTCGGTGAGCGGGGTGCCGGCGCCCAGCACGTTCTGCGCCAGGGTGTCGAGGCTGTCGGTGGTGACGCCGGCCTCGCTGGCCTGGCGCCCCTGCTCGCTGTACCAGCTGGTGCCGGCCACCCAGTCGATCAGGCTGGTATTGCCGCTCAGCTTGAACTCCTGGTACCAGCTGTTGTTGTGCTCGTAGTTGCCGGTTTCGAGGTAGTCGACGATGTGGTTGGTGCCGTCATAGTCGCCCAGGTTCGCGGTGTCGAAGTTGCGCCACGCGGTGGTGGAGGTGAGGCTGCCCCAGCCGAAGCTGTGGTCGATGGTGAGCGTGCTGCCGTCGAAACGCCGTTTCTCGATCGGGTTCACCGTGTCGTTGTAGAGCGGCGCATGCAGCGGATTCAGGAACGTGGCCGGGTCGGCCGGAAACGGCGCGCGCTGGTTGGTGTCGCCGGTCAGCGGAATCAGGCCGAACGCGGGATGTGGCGGCTGTTTCAGCTGCTCGTGGTCCCAGGACAGCAGCACGCGGGTGTCGGGCGTGAGGTTCCAGCGGTACACCACGCGCGTGCCCCAGTCGTCGTTGACGCCGTAGTGCTTGCCGGTGGCGGCATCCTTTACCCAGCCGTCGCTCTGGTTGTCCATCACGCTGACGCGCACCGCCGCGTCCTGGCTGAGCGGGATGTTGACCAGCGCGTCGCCGTAGCGCTCGCCGTAGTTGCCGAAGCGCAACCGGCCCTTGGCCTCGAAATGGTCGCTGGGCTCGTTGGTGACGACGGAAATGGCGCCACCCGCCGCATTGCGGCCGAACAAGGTGCCCTGCGGGCCTTTCAGCACTTCGATGCGCTTCATGTCATTGAAGGCCAGCAGCGCGCCGCCGGTGCTGCCGGCGTAGACGCCGTCGACGTACACGCCCACCGGCTGGTCCACGCCCATGCCGAAGTTGCCAGAGGACTGCACGCCGCGCAGTTCGAACGAAGGCTGGGTGGGCTGGGTGGAGCCCACCACCAGGCCGGGCACGAAGATGTCGATCTTGCTGATATCGGTGGCGGCCAGCGTGTCGACCTGCTTCGCGGTGACGATCTGCAGCGCGATCGGCACGTCCTGCACTTCCTGGGTGCGGCTCTGCGCGGTGACGGTGACGGCGCCGAGCTGCTTGGCCTTGGCCTCGTCGGTTTTCGCGGCCGGCTTGGCCGGCGCGCTCGATGGCCTCGCAGCCGGCTTGGCCGGCGCGCTCGACGGCGTGTTGTCCTGCGCGGCCAGCGCGGGCAGCGGCGCGCACAGCAGCAGCAGGGCGCCGCCGTGCAGTACTTGGCGCAGGCAAGCGGACAGTGGTCGTTGGCGCATCGTCATCCCGGTTCTCCCCTTGCATCGTCACGCGTGGCGCGGTCACCGCGCCGAAAGGATCGTTTCCTGACTCGGTGTGGCGAGGTTCAATGCACGATGTCGCAGTTGCCCTTCAGCGAGAGGATCCAGGCGCGGATCAGCGCTTCGCCTTCGCGGTCCACCGTGCTGCGACCGATCTCGGGCATCATCACGCCGGGCCGGGTGGAAGCCATGCGGTACATCAGGATCGATTCGTCGGGCTTGCCGGGCACGATGTCGAACAGGCGGCCGCCGGTGGCGGGGCCGGCCGCCTCGGGCGACTTGCACAGGCCGAGGCGGTGGTCTTCCGGCGTGTCGGGGCCGAGCGAGAAACCGGTGACGCTGGCCACGCCGTTCGGGTTGTGGCACATCGCGCAGTTGATATCGAGGTACGCCCGCGCCCGCGCGTCGAGCGAGGCGGAAGGGTCGCGCCAATTGGCGTCGCGCGGCACGTCCTTCAGCGCGGGCAGGCCCATCAGGTAGCCCATCGCGACCAGGTGCTCCAGCTGGTTCTGCCGGCCGCTGCCGTAGTCGTATTCCCGGTTCAGGTGGCGCGCCTTGGGGCCGATCGGCTGGATGTGCCGGCTCAGCATGTCGGCCTCGTGGCAGGTGACGCACTGACCCTCGTCCGGCACCACGTAGTTGAAGTCTTCGCGCCCGCCCTGGGCGTCGACCAGGGTCAGCGCCTGCACGTCGCCGGTGCGCGCCAGGCTGGCTTCGGTCTGCGCCTCGTTCCACACGTAGGTGAACGGCGCCCAGCCTTCCTTGCGGCGCACCAGCAGGCGCGTCTCGACCATATGCACGCTGGTGAGGTCCAGGCCCTGGCCGGCGAAGTCGCCGGCGTAGTCCAGCGTGCGCGCCACGTCGCTGAACTTGCCGTCGGCGGCACGCGGGTAATAGAAGGTCTTGCTGATGATGGTGCCGACCGGGAAATCGAGCGGTCCGTTCGCCGCGTACTTCGCCGATGCGCCCTTCGGCATCCAGATCGTGCGCAGCTTGTGCACGTAGTCGGTGAACAGGTGCGAGTTGAGGCTGTATGGCACCACGCCGGCGTTGAGCTCCAGCTTGCCGTCGCGCGCCTCGACCACGTGCCAGTCGCTGAGCATAGTCGGGCGGCCGTCGGCATGGAATGCCACCGCCGGCATGGCACGGTGGCAGCCGGCCAGCAGCAACAGCGCGGCCGGCAACAGGTAGCGGAAAAACTTCACCGGCATGCGCTCAGACCTTCGGCTCGGGGTTCAGCACCACCGCCGGCAGCTTCGGCAGCGTGCACTGGAACGGCTTCACGTCGGTGTCGGGATGCTTGTAGCCGTTCGGGCCGTCGGCATTCACCACGCCGCTGACGTCCTGGATGCAGATGCGGTCGTCCGGCGGCATGTCCTTGCCCTTGAACTTGGGATCGCTGTAGCCGTCCCACAACACGTCGGGGAAGTGGCCGGAGAGGCCGAACAGCGCGCTCTTCAGCGCCTTGAATTCCAGCCCGCTGGGCGAGTCGCCGCCGCCCTTCAAACGATTGCCGTAGACGAAGATGCCCTTGGGGTAGGGATCGTAGTTGGGCGCCACGCCGGTCTTGCTGGCGTAGTTGGTGGAATAGAAGCTGGAGATGATGATGTTCGCCGTCTTGTTGTCGGCGATGTCGTTGTCGAAGATCTCCACCTTCGGGTTGGAGTTCACCACGATGCCCGAGCCGGCCGGCACGCTGGCTACCGCCGAGCCGTTCGCCGCGAAGTTGTCGTGGTTGTTCGTGGTCACCGTGTTCTTGAACACGCGGGTGGAATGGCCGTCCATCAGCAGGTCGGGCATGTTGAAGATCAGGATGCCGCCGGAGTTGTCGGTCGCGGTGTTGCCGTAGACGTCGGCGTCCACCGTATTCTCGATCTCGATGCCGGCGACGTTGCCGTGCACCTTGTTGTTGCGCACGATCACGTTGGTGGACTGGCCCACGTAGATGCCGGAGTCGGACGCGCCGATCGCCTCGGAATCCTCGATCAGCGTGTTCTGCGTCTTCACCGGGTAGATGCCGTAGGGGCCGTTGCTGGTCTTCGAGCCGTCGGTCCACTGCGTGCGCACGCCGTGGATGGTGATGTTCCTGCCGTGGTTGATCTTCAGCGCATCGCCCTTGGTGTCCTCGATGGTGAGGTTCTCGATGGTGAAGTCGTTCGCGTTCACCAGCAGGCCCTCGGGGCCGACCACCTGGCCCTTGAACGAGAGCACGGTCTGGTCCTTGCTGGCACCCCTGATGGTGACGCCGTCGGTGCGCAGGCTGAGCCCGCGCTTCAAGTGGTAATGGCCGGCGGGAATCTCGATCACGCTGCCGGGCTTGGCGTCCAGCAACTGTTCCTGCAGCTTCGCCTCGAAGCTGGCGTCGGTCTGATTCTGCGGCGCGGGGGCCTGCTGGCCACTGCAGCCGGCGAGAGCGGTGGCGAATGCCACGGCAATGAGCGTCTTGCGCATGATCGTTGAACTCCCCATTCGAACGGCGGTGCGGATGGCACCACTGTCGCCCAAGGCGACGCCGCGGGGGAGGGCAAAACGGTCAGTCGGTGGGGGGCAAAGCGGCCAGTGTGGGGTCTGGTGCAACCTTTCCGCTACAGCCGTCATCCCGGCGCAGGCCGGGATCCAGTGACGATTGTGCTCATTCGAGCTATCGCTTGAGTTGAGTGGCGGCGAAGTCGTCTGCCTTGAACGAGATGTTGGCCGACGCGCTATGGTCCCCAGTAGTCGAACCTGAAGATGTAGTGCGCGGGAACGGAAAACGAAATCTCCCCGCCACATTTGATGACATGAGCACCGGGCTCCACTTGACCACGCGCTCCAATGGGGTGAGGCCAAATCTTGCCATCGACTGTCAGCGGGCCGCATTGGCCTCCATTGTCGTCGGCGACGATCAGGTAGGTGTGGCCATCAGGCGAGAGCGAGACGGAACCTCGAAGGCCACGGTGGCCGCAAGCGGCGCAACTGATTGCCAGCATGACTAAAACGATCTGGCGATTCATGGCCATGGGCCTCCCTTGCCGCTAATTGTGCCGTTCCTGGATTCCGGCCTCCGCCGGAATGACGAGCAGAAGCTTCAAGCCGCGGCGCGCCGCGCTTCCTGCGGCGCCATGCCGGTCCAGCGCTTGAACGCGCGACGGAACTCGCGCGGGTCGCTGTAGCCGACCTCGCCGCCGATCTCGGCCACGCTCAGCGCGCCGGCCTGCAGCAGCTGCAGCGCGCGTTCGGCGCGCACGCGGTCGTGGATTTCGCGGAACACGCGGCCGCTCTCGGTGAGCCGGCGCCGCAGCGAGCGCTCGCTGAGGTTGAGCGTGCGCGCCACGTCGGTGAGCGTGGGTTGCTGGCGCAGCCGGCTGCGCAGCAGGCGTTCCACCGCCGCGACGATTTCCTGGTGCGGCTCGCCGCCGTCCGCAGTGCGCTGCTGCGCGCACAGCGCCAGCGCCTGCTGCGCGGTGAGCGGGTTGTAGCCGGGCAGCGGCTGGGCCAGCCACTGCGTGCCGATCAGCAGCCGGCAGCGCGGCGCGTCGAAACGCAGTTCGCAACCGAACAGCTGCGCATACTCGGCGGCGTGGTGCGGGCGCGGATAGGCCAGTTCCACCCGCAGCGGGCATAGTCCGGGGCCGACCAGCTCGCGCGCGATCATCGTCGAGCTGGCGAACAGCTCCTCGCAGAAGAACGGCAGCAGGCTGGCGTCGTCGAACAGCGGCAGCGCGACCATCGCCACCGCGTGTTCGTCGACCGCCTCGAAGGAGAGATCGAGCAGGCAGCCGCAGATCTTGTGGTGGGCGATGCCAGCGAGCATCGCCTCGCCGAACGTGCGCGAGGTCATCATCGCCAGCCCGAGCAGGCCGAAGCCGCCGACACTGCCCTCGCGGCCGATGCGCAGGCCCGCGTCGGTCACGTCTGCCGCCGCCAGCGCGGCCAGCGCGCGCTGCACGAACAGGCTGGCCTGGCGGTAGGAGACGCGCAACGCCGGGTCGGCGATCTGCGCGCGGTTGAGGGCCAGCCCGGCGAACCACGACCGGCTGTCCACGCCGCAGCCATCCGCCAGCTGCACCAGGTAGAGCAGCTTGTTGGTGGGAAATTCCGCCGCGGTATAACGCGGGTCGTCCGTGGCCACGGTGAGCGCGCTGGCGGAATGGAAGCCGATCATGCCGGCGGGTCGTGCCATGGTGCCGATGCTCCGACGCAGGCAGGCCGGAAGCAGCCTGCAGTCCGGACTTTCTAGCACGCCCGCGCCGCCGACCGCTTGCGCAATGCACAAGCGGTCGGGGCGAATGCGGCGTTTATTTCGCTATTCGCCGATCGTCAGCAACGACGCGTTGCCACCCGCCGCCGTGGTGTTGATGGTGAGCGTGCGCTCGCCGGCGAAGCGCAGCAGGTAGTGCGGGCCGCCGGCCTTGGGGCCGGTGCCGGAGAGGCTTTCGCCGCCGAACGGCTGCACGCCGACCACCGCGCCGATCTGGTTGCGGTTGACGTAGCAGTTGCCGACGCGGGCGTGGCTGCGGATGTATTCCACGGTGTCGTCGATGCGGCTGTGCACGCCCAGCGTGAGGCCGTAGCCGGTGGCGTTGATCTGCTCGACTACCTGCGGCAGTTCGCTGCCCTTCCAGCGCAGCACGTGCAGCACCGGGCCGAAGACTTCGCGGGTGAGCGTGGACAGTGCGGGGATCTCGTAAGCGCGCGGCGCGAAGAAGGTGCCGTGGGCGGCGACGTCGGCATCGAGCTTCGCCTCGGCGATCTTCTTCGCTTCCTTGTCCATGCGCGCGGCGTGGTCGACGAGGATCTTCTTCGCGTCCTCGTCGATCACCGGGCCCACGTCGGTGGAGAGCTGGCCGGGGTCGCCCACCTTCAGCTCGGCCATCGCACCGGCGAGCATGCCCACCACCTTGTCGGCGATGTCTTCCTGCACGAACAGCACGCGCGCGGCGGAGCAGCGCTGGCCGGCGGACTGGAACGCGGAGGCGATCACGTCCTTGACGATCTGCTCGGGCAGGGCGGAGGAATCGGCGATCATCGCGTTCTGGCCGCCGGTCTCGGCGATCAGCGCGGCGATCGGCGCGTTGCGCGCGGCGAGCGCGCGGTTGATCGCCCAGGCGGTTTCGGTGGAGCCGGTGAAGGCCACGCCGGCCACGCGCGGATCGCGGGTGAGCGCCGCGCCGACGGTGGCGCCGTCGCCGGGCAGGTATTGCAGCACGGCCTCGGGCACGCCGGCCTCGTGCAGCAGCTTCACCGCGGCGTGGCCGATCAGGCTGGTCTGTTCGGCGGGCTTGGCGATCACGCTGTTGCCGGCGGCGAGCGCGGCGCTGACCTGCCCCAGGAAGATCGCCAGCGGGAAGTTCCACGGGCTGATGCATACGAACACGCCGCGGCCGTTCAAGTACAACTGGTTGGTTTCGCCGGTGGGACCGGGCAGCTGCTCGGGCTGGCCGAACAGGCGGCGCGCCATGGTGGCGTAGTAGCGCAGGAAGTCGGCAGCCTCGCGCACTTCCGCGATGGCGTCGGGCAGGCTCTTGCCGGCCTCGCGCACGCACAGGGCGAGGAACTCGCCTCGGCGCGCTTCGAGCTGGTCGGCCGCGTGTTCGAGAATCGCGGCGCGGCTGGCGGCTGGCAGGCGGTCCCAGTCGGGCTGGGCGGCCACGGCGTTGGCCAGGGCCTGGTCCACCAGGGCGGCGTCGGCGCTGACGTAGCTGCCCACGACCTGGCGTCGGTCGGCGGGGTTGGTGACGGTGACGGTCGCGGCTGAAGCCACTCCTGCCGCGCCGGGCACCAGCGGTGCGGCAGTCCATGGACCAGCTTTGGCGTTGACGGCTTCGGCGGTGGCCTTCAGTTCGTTGTCGTTGGAGAAGTTGATACCCATGGAATTCTTCCGCAGTTCGCCAAATAGATTGACCGGCAGGGGGATGCGCGGGTGGGGGATGGAGGCGAAGCGGCGCACCGTCTCGCAGGGATCGGCCACCAGCTCCCGCACCGGCAGCGTTTCGTCCACCACGCGGTTGACGAAGCTGGTGTTGGCGCCGTTTTCCAGCAGGCGGCGCACCAGGTAGGGCAGCAGGTCTTCGTGCGTGCCCACCGGCGCGTAGACGCGGCAGGGCACGTTGAGGTTCTGCGGGCCGATCACTTCGGCGTACAGGTCGGTGCCCATGCCGTGCAGGCGCTGGAACTCGAACGGGCGGCCGCGCGCGATGTGATGCACGGCGGCAATCGAGTGCGCATTGTGGGTGGCGAACTGCGGGTAGATCAGCTCGATGCCGGCGTCGAACAGCTTGCGCGCGCAGGCGAGGTAGGAAACGTCGGTGTTCGGCTTGCGCGTGTACAGCGGGTAGCCGGCCAGGCCCTGTTCCTGGGCGCGCTTGATCTCGGCGTCCCAGTAGGCGCCCTTCACCAGGCGCACGTACCAGCGACGATTTGCCGCACGTGCGGTCTCGATCAGCCAGTCGATCACGAACGGGGTGCGCTTGGAGTAGGCCTGCACCACGATGCCGAGGCCGTTCCAGCCGGCCAGCGAGGGGTGGGCGAAGACGTCGCCGATGATGTCCAGCGAGAGTTCGAGGCGGTCGGCTTCCTCGGCGTCGACGGATAGCGCGATGCCCTGCTTCATCGCCAGCTGCGACAGTTCCAGCAGCTTGGCGGTGAGGTCGCGGCGGGCGATTTCGCGCTTGGCCACCTCGTAGCGCGGGTGCAGCGCCGACAGCTTCACCGAGATCGAGGGCGCGTCGGTGTGGTTCGCGAACGGGCCGCGCGCGCCGATGCGGGCGATCGCGCGGCGGTAGTCTTCCTGGTAGCGCTCGGCGGTCTCGCTGGTGAGCGCGGACTCGCCCAGCATGTCGTAGGAATAGCGGAACACCGCGTATTCCTTCTTCGCGCAGCGATCCAGCGCCTCGTCGATGGTCTGCCCCATCACGAACTGGTGGCCCATGATGCGCATGGCCTGGCGCACGGCGAGGCGGATCGCCGGCTCGCCAGCGCGGCCGGCGAGGCGCTTCAGCGCGCCGGTGAAGTCGCGGCGGGTGTCTTCAGCGAGATTGACAAGATGCCCGGTGAGCATCAGGCCCCAGGTGCTGGCGTTGACGAACAGCGACTCGCTCTGACCCAGATGCTTCTTCCAATCCGCATCGCCCAACTTGTCGCGGATCAGCTTGTCGGCGGTGGCCTTGTCGGGGATGCGCAGCAGTGCTTCGGCCACGCACATCAGCAGCACGCCTTCCTCGGAGGAAAGGTCGTACTGGCGCATGAAGGACTCCACCGCGCTCTGGTCCTTGGCGCGCGCGCGTACGCGCGTGACCAGGCCGGCGGCGACGTCGATCACCTGCTCGCGCTCGGCGGGCGGCAAGGTGGCCTGGGCGAGCAGGTCGTTGACCGCTTCGGTCTCGTCGCGCAGCCAGGCGGCGGTGATGCGCGCGCGGGCGGACTCGGCGCCGGCGGGGAGTTCGGGGCTGAGGATGGCTTGGGTCACGGCGGGTCGATGTGATGGGGAAGACAAACGGAAACGCGCAATTGTACGCCCAGCGCCGCCGCGCCGCCGCAATCTGCCGCCCTGGCGCAAGGTACGCGGAGGTATGTCGCGCATGCCCGGCAAAGCTGACTTGACTCAAGTCCCTGCGGCATTCTTGCCCCTTGCGCACTTGCGACCTATCATCGAAGCGCTCTTGGCACGCCGGATCTCCATGATCGTGCTACGACCAGCCGCCGCCGGCTTGCCTCGCGTGACGATATGGCTCAGGCCGAATCGCACGCTCAGTCGGCGCGGCCTGCGTCGGCTCATCATGCTTCTGGTGGCGCTGGCGCTGACGACCGCCGTCCTGGGTGCGTGGCAGGGGAATGTGTTCGCTCCGCTGTTCGCCCTGGTCGAGTCGTCTGCCGTGGCTGTCGCCTTGTGCGTGGCCTGGCGGGCCGGCGACCGCAGCGAGCGCATCACCCTCGACGACACGTCGCTGGAGGTGCAATCGTTGCCGGGCCGGCACCGCGTGCGTTTCCAGCCTTACTGGGTGCGCGTGCGGATGGACGAGGGGGAAAGCGGATGTCGCCGCCTGCTGCTGTCATCGCACGGGCGCGAGCTGGAAATCGGCGGGTTCCTGGCCGAACAGGAACGTGTCGAGCTGTTGCGGAAACTCAAGGTGCTGCTGGAAGAGGTCAACGACCAGTCGCGCGGATAGGTTCAACAAAGGGCGAGAGCATGACAGCTGGCAGCATCAGGACTGACGGGACCGGGCCGGACGGACATCGAATCCGTGACGGCCGATCCAGCCGCGGCGGGATGGCCGGCATCAGGCGCGCCATCGCGGCGTCGACGGCCATCGTGCTGGCGCTGTGCGCCGGGCTTGCGCAGGCCGACCCGCATCCGTGGCAGCTCAACATGCAGCGTGGTGTGACCACCTGGTCGGGCGAGCCGTACTTCCTCAACAACCTCGCGCTCGGCGTGTGCGTGGTGATCGGCGTGCTGGTGTTCGGCGCGATGTTCATCGCCATGTTCCGCTTCCGCAAGTCGCGCGGCGCGGTGGCGGAGAAGTGGTCGCACAACACCACGGTCGAGATCATCTGGACCACGATCCCGGTGATCATCCTGGTGGTGCTGGCGTGGATGTCCACCGGCGGCCTGGTCTCGTTCGCGAACACCACCGGCTCGCAGATGACGGTGAAGGTCACCGGCTACCAGTGGAAGTGGCGCTACGACTACGTCGACTACCTCGGCAAGCCGGTCAGCAAGGTCGGCTACATGTCGAAGCTCGATGCGCTTTCCGACAAGACCCGCCAGCTGGATTCGGGCATGGACCCGTACGCGGTGAAGACCGGCGACGAGAACACCTACCTGCTGAACGTGGACAAGCCGCTGGTGCTGCCGATCCACACCAAGATCCGCTTCGTGATCACCAGCGACGACGTGATCCACTCGTGGTGGGTGCCGTCGTTCGGCTGGAAGATCGACGCGATCCCCGGCATCGTCAACACCGCCTGGACCAACATCAACGTGGCCGGGACCTACCGTGGCCAGTGCGCCGAACTGTGCGGCCAGGACCACGGCTTCATGCCGATCGTGGTGAAGGCGGTCTCGCAGGAGGACTTCGCGAAGTGGCTGGCCGCGCAGGAGCAGGCGAATGCGCCCGCCGCGCCGGCGGCTGCCGCAAGCGCCGCTGCACCGGCCACCGCGCAGGCCGCCGCCCCCGCCGCCGGCGGGCACGGCTGACGCCACGCAGCGAGCGGCCCGTCGCGGCCGCGAGGAATCCGGATCGCAGCCGTTCGCGGCTGCGCCCACGACAGAACATCAGGTAGAGGTGCAAGGCCATGGCCCACGAAGCCGCCCACGATCACCACGACGACCACCACCACGCACCGCAGGGCTTCTTCCAGCGCTGGGTGATGTCCACCAACCACAAGGACATCGGCACGCTGTACCTGATCTTCTCGCTGACGATGTTCTTCATCGGCGGCAGCTTCGCGATGGTGATACGCGCCGAGCTGTTCAAGCCGGGTCTGCAGCTGGTGCAGCCGTATTTCTTCAATGAAATGACCACCATGCATGCGCTGGTGATGATCTTCGGCGCGATCATGCCGGCCTTCGTGGGTCTCGGCAACTGGATGATCCCGATGATGATCGGCGCGCCGGACATGGCGCTGCCGCGCATGAACAACCTCTCGTTCTGGATCCTGCCGTTCGCGTTCCTGCTGATGCTGTCCACGCTGTTCCTGCCCGGCGGCGGCCCGGCCGGCGGCTGGACGATGTATCCGCCGCTGTCGCTGCAGAGCGGTTCGCTGGCCTACGTGGTGTTCGCGATCCACCTGATGGGCATCAGCTCGATCATGGGCGCGATCAACATCATCGCCACCATCCTCAACATGCGCGCGCCGGGCATGGACCTCTTGAAGATGCCGGTGTTCGTGTGGAGCTGGCTGATCACGGCGTTCCTGCTGATCGCGGTGATGCCGGTGCTGGCGGGCGCGGTGACCATGCTGCTCACCGACAAGTACTTCGGCACCAGCTTCTTCAACCCGCACGGCGGCGGCGACCCCGTCCTGTACCAGCACGTGTTCTGGTTCTTCGGTCATCCCGAGGTCTACATCATGATCCTGCCCGCGTTCGGGATCGTCTCGGAGGTGATCCCCACGTTCGCGCGCAAGCCGATCTTCGGCTATCGCGCGATGGTGTACGCGATCGCCTGCATCGCCTTCCTGTCGTTCATCGTGTGGGCGCACCACATGTTCGCGGTGGGCCTGCCGCTGGGCGCGGACATCTTCTTCATGTACGCGACGATGCTGATCGCGGTGCCGACCGGCGTGAAGGTGTTCAACTGGGTCGCCACGATGTGGGGCGGCTCGATGACGTTCGAGACGCCGATGCTGTTCGCGATCGCGTTCGTGATCCTGTTCACCATCGGCGGCTTCTCCGGCCTGATGCTGGCGCTGGTGCCGGCCGACTTCCAGTACCACGACACCTACTTCGTGGTGGCGCACTTCCACTACGTGCTGGTGACCGGTGCGGCATTCGCGATCATGGCGGCCACCTACTACTGGCTGCCGAAGTGGACCGGCCACATGTACAACGAGTTCTGGGGCAAGGTGCACTTCTGGTGCAGCGTGGTGTTCGTGAACGTGCTGTTCTTCCCGCAGCACTTCCTGGGCCTCGCCGGCATGCCGCGCCGCATCCCGGACTACAACGTGGCGTTCGCCAACTTCAACATGATCAGCTCGATCGGCGGCTTCCTGTTCGGCGCTTCGCAGCTGATCTTCCTGGGCGTGATCGTGCACTGCGCGTTCTTCTCGAAGAAGAAGGCCACCGACCGCGTGTGGGAAGGCGCGCGCGGCCTGGAGTGGACGCTGTCCTCGCCGCCGCCGCACCACAGCTTCACGGTGCCGCCGGTGGTGCACGACGAGGAACTGGCGCACGGCCACGTGAACGACTGACCGGCGCGGAGAACACGGCACATGGCCAACCACATCGCGGATGGACAGTTTGAGCGGAAGCGCCGCCATGGTGTGCGTCGCACCGTGACGGTGCTGGCCATCGTGGTCGGCGCGTTCTATCTGTTGTCGTTCGCGCAAATTCTGTTGATGAAATAGTCGAGGCGGTTCGCCGCCTCACCGGGGAAACTCCACGGAGTGTCAGCATGGCCCAGCAGCACGATATCTACTACGTACCGAGCAAGAGCCAGTGGCCGATCGTCGCCGCGGTGGTCATGTTCCTCACCGTGTTCGGCGCCGCGCACTGGCTGAATGCGGAGCCCGGTGAGGCCGGCTTCGGCAAGACGGTGATCACGATCGGTGCGATCGGCGTCCTCGGCATGTTCTTCGGCTGGTTCCATTCGGTGATCAAGGAATCGCTGGCCGGCTTGTACAACCCCCAGGTGGACACCTCGTTCCGCATGGGCATGATGTGGTTCATCTTCTCCGAGGTGATGTTCTTCGGCGCGTTCTTCGGCGCGCTGTTCTACATCCGCACGTTCTCGGTGCCGTGGCTGGGCGGCGAAGGCCACGGCGTGCTCACCCACCAGTTCCTCTACGACGCCTACAGCGGCGCGTGGGGTGCGGCCGGCGGCAACGGCCCGATGCACGTCGGCGGCGCCTTCGGCGTCGTGGCGCCGTGGGGGTTGCCGCTGCTGAACACCCTGATCCTGCTCACCTCCAGCGTCACCGTGACGATCGCGCACCATGCGTTGCGCGGTGGCCATCGTGGCCGCATCCTGCTGTTCCTCGGCCTTACCGTGCTGCTGGGCGCGAGCTTCCTGTTCTTCCAGGCGCACGAGTACATGGAGGCGTACAAGGAGCTGAACCTCACGCTGCACAGCGGCGTCTACGGTTCCACCTTCTTCATGCTGACCGGCTTCCACGGCCTGCACGTGACCCTGGGCACGATCATGCTGGCGGTGATCTGGCTGCGCGTGCTGAAGGGGCACTTCAGCAAGGATCACCACTTCGGCTTCGAGGCGGTGGCGTGGTACTGGCACTTCGTCGACGTGGTCTGGCTGTGCCTGTTCCTGTTCGTTTATATCCTGTGACTTAACGCGACATCCTGTCGCGGAGAGCGAAAGTCAAAAACCGGCCATCCATGGCCGGACTTTTCAGAGAAGCGCTGCTTCGCATCGAGTTCTCGAATACAAGAAGCCCGCCAATTGGCGGGCTTCTTCGTATTGCTGGGAAACAACCAGTGCCGCGGCGGTTACAATCACTGGCCGACGTCGTGCGGCTGGAGCCAGCCCATCCAGATGCCGAACACGACCATGCCGATCAGCAGCAGAGACAGTGCGATGCGGCGGGTCAGCGCCCAAGCCATGCGCTTGTCGTTGTCCTTGTCGGTCATCATGTAGTACAGCGCCTGGGCGAGGCTGAAAATCACCACCAGCAGCAACACCACCACCGCGTATTTGTAGATGGGGCCCACGTGATTGATCCGGTCGAATGGGGTGCGGGCAGTATAGCCACGGCAGGTGGCGCATCGTGCTAGGCGGTTTCCGCCGCCCGCCATGGTGGGCGATCCTGCTGACCGCTGCCGCAGCCGTGCTTTTCGTGCGTCTGGGCTTCTGGCAACTGCACCGTGCCGACTACAAGGACGAGCTGCTGCGACGCTATGCCGCGGCGGCTGTGGCGTCGCCGCAGGACTTCGCCGCGGTGGCCGCGCGACCGCCAGCGGACGCCTATCCGCGGGTGCGGGTGCAGGGCCGCTACCTGGCCGACCGCGTCTACCTGCTGGACAACCCGAAGCACGACGATCGCGGCGGCGTGGAGGTCTACGTGCCGCTGCGCGTGCCGGGTGCCGACCGCCTGCTGCTGGTGGACCTGGGTTTCCTGCCCGGCAACGGCACCGACCAGACGCCGCAGCTGCCGGCCCTGCCGGAAGGCGTGCAGGACTTGCACGGCCTCTACGTGCCGCCGCCGGGCCACGGCTTCGAGATGGGCGGCAACGCGCTCACGCGGCAGACACGCTGGCCGAAGAAGACGATCTACTTCGACCCGCAGCAGATCGCCGCCGACCTCGGCGCGAAACTGTATCCGCGCGTGCTGAGCCTGGATGCCGACCCGGCCTCGATCTACGTGCGCGTGCACACGCTGGACTTCGGCGACATGCCGCCGGCGCGGCATCGCGCCTACGCGTTCCAGTGGTTCTCCTTCGCGATCGCCGTGGTGGTGATCCTGCTGGTGCTGAATCGCAAGCGCGGTTCGCGCAAATCACTACCGACGGACTCCCGATGAATGCCCTTGATCCCGCCGCGCTCCGCAAGAGCCGCCTGAAGCTGCTGCTGGTCGCCTCGATCTTCGCCGCGCCGTTCGTGCTGGCGCTGGTGCTCACGCTGAGCGGCTGGCAGCCCGGTGCGCAGGGCAACGGCCTGCCGATCCTGCCGCAGCGCAACTTCGCGCAGGAACAACTGCCGGTGCGCCTCGCCGACGGCAAGGACTGGGCGTGGCGCGACAGCGAGCCGCGGCTGACCCTGGTGGCGCTGCCCGGGCCGGACTGCGCGGCGCGCTGCTATGCGACGTTGACCGCGCTGGCGAAGGCGCGCGTGATGCTCAACCGCAACCAGTCGCGGCTGCGCCTGCTCTATGTGGGCACGCCGCCCGCGGGCGCGCCACGCGACGGCATGGCGAACTTCTGGCAGCTTGGCCAGGACGTGGACGGCAAGCTGGCGCAGTGGCGACCGCAGCAACCGGACACGGTGAGCGCCGTGCTGGTGGAATCCGATGGCACGGCGCTGGCGCGCTATCCTGCCGGTTTCGATCCCTCCGGCCTGTTCCGGGATCTGCGCAAGGTCATCAAGTAATGTCGTCGCGTGTCGTGCAAATCCTGCGCTGGCTGTCGTTGCTGGCGGCGGTGTTCGCGTTCGGGCTGGTGATGTTCGGCGCCTTCGTGCGGCTGTCCAACGCGGGCCTGTCGTGCCCGGACTGGCCCACCTGCTACGGCGAGGCGACTTGGCCCAGTCACGCGCAGGCGGTGGCCAAGGCCGATGCCGCGTTCCCGGATCGCCCGTATGAGGCGCACAAGGCCTGGCGCGAGCAGGTGCACCGCATGCTGGCTGGCACGCTGGGCGTGCTGGTGCTGGCGCTGGCGCTGCTGGCCGCATGGCGACGGCGCTGGACCGTGCTGACGCTGGCGGGCAGTGCGGTGCTCGCCGCGGTCGGCGTGGTGATGTACATGCGCGGTGAGCATCACTGGTCGTCACTGCTGGCGGTGTGCGCGATCGCGCTGCCGCTGGCCGCCGCGCTGGCGCTGCAACGGCCGGCGGCGTGGCGCATCTGCCTGGTGGCGCTGGGCGTGATCATCTTCCAGGCGATGCTGGGCATGTGGACGGTGACCCTGCTGCTGAAACCCGTCGTGGTGACCGGGCACCTGCTGGGCGGCATGACCACGTTCGCGTTGCTGGGTTACGTGGCGGTGCGCTTCGCCGGCGTGGGCGCCACGGACGATGCGCTGGCGGGGCTGCGCCGGCTGGTGATCCTCGGCATCGTGCTGCTGGCCTGCCAGATCGCGCTGGGCGGCTGGACCTCGTCGAACTACGCGGCGCTGGCCTGCGGCTTCGGCGACGCGGCGTTCCCGAAGTGCCTCGGCCAGTGGTGGCCGCCGGGCGACTATCACCAGGGCTTCATCCTGTGGCGCGGCATCGGCGTGGATTACGAAGGCGGCATCCTCGACCAAGGCGCGCGCACCGCGATCCAGATGGTGCACCGGATCGGCGCGCTGGTGGTGTTCTGCTACCTCGGCTGGCTGTCGCATCGGCTGACCCGGCGCGGGCTGCGCTGGTGCGGCATCGCCATCGGCGCCGCGCTGGTCTGCCAGGTGCTGCTGGGCATCAGCAACGTGCACTTCGGCCTGCCGCTGCCGGTGGCGACCGCGCACAACGGCATGGCGGCGCTGCTGCTGTTCGCCCTCGTGGCGACGCTGGCGCGCACCCAGCGCAGACAAGGCTGTGAGTCGTGAGGTCCGTCGGACGGTTACGGCAGGCCCGGCATGCGAACATGGCGGTAGCGAATACGGGGGTGGCTGTGGGCAAGGATACGAGGGTCCTCGCGATGCTGACCGGCTTGTCGTCGCTTTCCGCCACATGGAGCGGAACGGCGAACGCCCAGGAACGACCGCAGGCGGGGCGGGACGCCGGCAGGCTGGAAATGCGGCAGCAAGTACAGAATGAGAACCGCACTTCGCTCGAAACGAAGGCCGCCGAGTCGTTGCGGCACGCGCGGAAGCAACCCTTGATGACCCCGCAGGAGTCGACGGACGCTTTCCTGGCGCTGGATCGCAACCGCGACGGCTTTTTGAGCCGTTCCGAATTGCCGCCGGAGATGGTCATACTGCGCTCGCAGTTCGACAAGTACGACACGGACCACGATCATCGCCTGTCGTATTCGGAATTCGCCAACTACACCGATGTCGTGCCGGACGAGCGTGGTTCCGCTGCCCGCGCCGGGCACGAATGAAGACCGCATCCATTGCCGAGTGTCGCCGTGCCTCCTGTTTTCTCTGAATATCTGCAGTTGACCAAACCGCGCGTGGTGGCGCTGCTGGTGTTCTGCGCGGTGATCGGCATGTTCCTCGCCGTGCCTGGCATCCCGCCGTGGCGGGCGCTGGTGTTCGGCACGCTGGGCATCTGGCTGGCCTCCGGGTCGGCGGCGGCGTTCAACCACCTGATCGACCAGCGCATCGACAAGCTGATGGCGCGCACCGCACGGCGGCCGCTGGCCACCGGCCACCTCAAGCCGTGGCAGGTGCTGGTGTTCGCGATCGCGATCGGCATCGTCTCGATGCTGGTGCTGGCGCTGCTGGTGAACGGCCTCACCGCGTGGCTCACCTTCGCGGGCCTGATCGGCTACGCGCTGGTCTACACCGCCTACCTCAAGCGCGCCACGCCGCAGAACATCGTGATCGGCGGCCTCGCCGGCGCGATCCCGCCGGTGCTGGGCTGGACCGCGGTGACCGGATCGCTGCATCCGTTCGCGCTGCAGCTGTGCCTGATCATCTTCGTGTGGACGCCGCCGCACTTCTGGGCGCTGGCGATCTTCCGCCGCGAGGACTACGCGCGCGCCGGCGTGCCGATGCTGCCGGTGACCCACGGCGTGGCCTACACGCGCTGGCAGGTGCTGTTCTATACCGTGCTGCTGGTGCTGGTGACCCTGCTGCCGGCGATCACCGGCTACAGCGGCTGGCTCTACCTCGGCGGCGCGCTGGTGCTGGGCGCGGGCTTCCTGTACTACGCGATCCGCCTGCTGAATCCGCCGGACGAGTTTTTCGCGATGCGCGTGTTCAAGTACTCGATCGTGTACCTGATGGCGCTGTTCGCGTTCCTGCTGGCCGATCACTGGCTGGCCGAGCCGCTGCTGCACCAGGGCCTGGCGTTCCAGAAGCTGGGCTAGCCCGATATTTCTCCGCCGATTCACGTTTCATGCGTTGACTCGATCGCTGCCGCACCGCAAAATACGCGGGTCGCGCGATGTGTCATTTTCGCCGGCATCCTGTCCTGACTAACCAAGGCATATGGACGTTTACCCTAGTCGCAACGTCGACATCCGCTCGCATCGGGTGCCGGCAATGCATAACAAGCTGAACGCCTGCGGCAGCCGCCAGCGGTCGGCCGGTCCTTTCCTCGACTAGGAAACGCCGGCCCATCCCCCGACGGCGCCGTGCGCCGTAACCGAGGAGATGGGCCCATGAAGCTCCTTCGCGATTTTCTCCGCCTGCGGACTCCCCGCCGCAGCCTGTTCGCCGTACGCCGCGATGCGCGGCGGCGTGTCTTCGTCGTGACCGTGCCCGCACCGCTGGCCGCCCCGTCCGTCGAGCCGCCGCGCCACGTCGAGGCGCGCGCCGTCGCGCCGTTGTCGTCGCCGCGTCATCTGCAACTGGCATCCAGTCACTGATGCATGCCTGTGCGCCCCGCAAGTACTGGCCTCCGCCAGTGCGGCGGAGGCGCGGTTTGTGTCCGGCGGTCCGCGTGACCGCCGCCAGCAGCACTGCGGACGTTCCGCCCAGTTAGAGCCGGCTGCGCGCCGGTACGCTGCCGCGGCGCGGATCCAGACAAGGAACGGTAGCGACCCATGAGCAAGTCCTTCTCCCGCCCGACCGTCAAGGCCGCGGCCCCCGTCCCGACGCAGGTGCTCGCGGCGCAGGAGGCGTTTCGCGACAACGAGGTCTTGCTGGCCGCGCTCGAGACTTCCGTCCATGGCCTGGACGAGGAGCGCATCACCGAGCGCCTGCATCGCGACGGCCCGAACGAGGTTTCGCACGAGAAGCCGCCGCACTGGTCGCTGCAACTGCTGCGCGCGTTCAAGAACCCGTTCATCATCGTGTTGCTGGTGCTGGCCGGCGTGCAGCTGTTCACCGACGACAGCGACCTCACCGGGCCCATCATCATCGCGGTGATGGTGGGCATCAGCGTGCTCTTGAGCTTCACCCAGGAATACCGTTCCTCGCGCGCCGCCGAGAAGCTCAAGGCGATGGTGCGCAACACCGCCACGGTGACGCGGCAGGCTTCCGACGGCCACAGCGAGCAGATCGAGGTGCCGGTGGGCGAACTGGTCGTCGGCGACATCGTGCACCTGGGCGCGGGCGACATGGTGCCCGCGGACCTGCGCCTGCTCTCGGCGAAGGACCTGTTCATCAGCCAGGCGATCCTCACCGGCGAGTCGCTGCCGGTGGAGAAGGTCGCGCCCGCGCACGCGCACGGCGAGGGTGCGACCGGCAATCCGCTGGATCTGCCCACGATCGGCTACATGGGCACCAACGTGATCTCCGGCACCGCCAGCGCGGTGGTGGTGGCCACCGGTGCGCGCAGCTACCTCGGCTCGCTGGCGCACAGCATGACCGGCCAGCGCGTGCAGACCAGCTTCGACCGCGGCGTGAACTCGGTGAGCTGGCTGCTGATCCGCTTCATGGCGGTGATGGTGCCGATCGTGTTCCTCATCAACGGCCTCGACAAGCACAACTGGACCGAGGCGTTCCTGTTCGCGCTGTCGGTGGCGGTGGGCCTCACCCCGGAGATGCTGCCGCTGATCGTCACCGCGAACCTCGCCAAGGGTGCGCTGGCGATGTCCAAGCGCAAGGTGGTGGTGAAGCGGCTCAACGCGATCCAGAACTTCGGCGCGATGGACGTGCTGTGCACCGACAAGACCGGCACGCTCACGCTGGACAAGATCGTGCTGGAGCGCCACCTCGACCTCGACGGCGAGGAATCCGACGAGGCGCTGGAATACGGCTACCTCAACAGCCGCTTCCAGACCGGGCTGAAGAACCTGATGGACAAGGCGGTGCTGGCGCATCGCGACCTGGAGCCGACCGCGGCGCGCTACCGCGTGGTGGACGAGATCCCGTTCGACTTCCAGCGCCGGCGCATGTCGGTGGTGGTGGCGAACGGCGGCAACGAGCACCTCTTGATCTGCAAGGGCGCGGTGGAGGAAATGCTGGCGATCTGTGCGTACGCGCAGGTCGGCGGCACGATCGAGGCCATGACCGACGAGCGCCGCCGCGAGATCAAGGCGATGACGCACCGGCTCAACGAGGATGGCCTGCGCGTGCTGGTGGTCGCGGTGCGCCGCGAGCCGGCCGCCGAACGTGCTTGGAGCGTGGCCGACGAGAGCGGGCTCACCGCCGTCGGTTGTCTCGCCTTCCTCGACCCGCCGAAGGACTCGGCCGCCACCGCGATCGCCGCGCTGCACCAGCACGGCGTCGAGGTGAAGGTGATCACCGGCGACAACGAGGCGGTGACGCGCAAGATCTGCCGCGAGGTGGGGCTGGACGTCACTCATTCGGTGCAGGGCCGCGATATCGAGCCGCTGGACGAGGCGGCGCTGGACGAGCTGGTCAGGCGCACCACGGTGTTCGCGAAGATGTCGCCGCTGCAGAAGGCCAGCGTGGTGCGCTCGCTGCAGCGCCAGGGCCACACCGTGGGCTTCCTCGGCGACGGCATCAACGATGCGCCGGCGCTGCACGACGCCGACGTGGGCATCTCGGTGGACACCGCCACCGACATCGCCAAGGAGTCGGCCGACATCATCCTCTTGGAGAAGAACCTGATGGTGCTGGAGGAGGGCGTGCTGGAAGGGCGCGTCACCTTCGGCAACATCATCAAGTACATCAAGATGACCGCCAGCTCGAACTTCGGCAACATGTTCAGCGTGCTGGTGGCGAGCGCGTTCCTGCCGTTCCTGCCGATGCTGCCGCTGCAGATCCTGGTGCTGAACCTGCTGTACGACATCTCGCAGCTGTCGATCCCGTTCGACCGCATGGACGAGGAATACCTCAGCCGGCCGCGCAAGTGGGACGCCAGCGATATCGGCCGCTTCATGGTGTGGATCGGCCCGGTCAGCTCGATCTTCGACATGACCACGTTCTGGCTGATGTGGCACGTGTTCGGCGCGAACGGGCCGGAGCACCAGGCGCTGTTCCAGTCCGGCTGGTTCATCGAGAGCCTGCTCACGCAGACCCTGATCGTGCACATGATCCGCACCCGGCGCATCCCGTTCCTGCAGAGTGCGGCGGCGGCGCCGGTGCTGGGACTCACCACCGCGATCATCATCATCGGCATGGTGATTCCGTACACCAGCCTCGGCGCGAAGATCGGCATGCTGCCGCTGCCGGGCGTGTACTTCGCGTGGGTGGCGGCCACGGTACTTACCTACTGCGCGCTGACGCAGCTGGTGAAGCTGATCTACATCCGCCGCTACGGGCGCTGGCTATAACGCTGGTTTGTACCCCTTGCCGCGCGTGCGGGACTCGACGTTCTCCCTCTCCCCCAACGGTTTCATCGTTGGGGGAGAGGGTTGGGGTGAGGGGGCTTTTGCTTCTGCGCTTGCACGCGCGTCAAAGCGGTTTCGTGCGCCTGTTGGCGCCCGAGCTACTTTCTCTTTGCTTGCCCAAAGAGAAAGTAGCCAAAGAGAAACGGCACCCCGCGGCGGCGCTTTCCGTCCATCCCTGGACGGCAAGTCCGTGAGCCGTGGCCGGGCTTTTCGAGCGGGCTCCTGCCCGCGCGAAAAGGCGTTGCCGTCCATGGCAACGCCCGCTGCGCGGCCTGGTCGTCCCCGCCTCACCGCCGCCCAGGGGCCCCGGAAAAGCGGGCGCGCATCGTGCGCGCCAGAAGCAACAGCAAAAGCAGAGCGCCGCTTGTTGCGGGGCGCTCTTGCTCTTCTGAAAAGTGCGCGCTGGGAGCGCGCTGCTCTACCCGGGGCCCCTATGGCGCGGCGGGCGGGTGGAGGAAAGTCCGCAGGATGGCTCGCATGGATGCGAGCCAGTTTTCCGCCGGTACATGGATGTGCCGTCGGAAAACCCCGTAACCCGCCCGCGTACCCGCAGGGCAGGATGCCCGGAGGGCGCGCCATCGGGGTGGCCTCTCTTTGGGTTACTTTTCTCTGGCCACGCAGAGAAAAGTAACTCGGGCCGCGACAGCGGCTCGAAACTAACTTGAACCATGCGTAAGCATCAAAGAACCTGGAGCACGTCATGAAAGGAACCCTGGTCCTGCTGGACATCGCGGGCTATGTGGCCCTGCTGTTGTGGGGAACCCACATGGTCACCAGTGGCGTATTGCGTGGCTTCGGCAGCGCGCTGCGCCGCTGGCTGGGCCGTTACCTCGGCCATCGCGCCGCTGCATTCTGTTTCGGTCTGGGCATGACCGCGCTGCTGCAGAGCAGTACCGCCACCGGCATGATGGCCACCTCGTTCGCGGCGAACGGTTTCCTCGGCCTGGTGCCGGGGCTGGTGGTGATGCTGGGCGCGAACGTGGGCAGCACCCTGGTGGTGCAGCTGCTGTCGTTCGACATCGCACTGGTGGCGCCGGTGCTGGTGCTGCTCGGCTTCGTGGTGTACCGGCGCAGCGACGACGCGCGCTTCGAGAATCTGGGCCGCTGCGCGATCGGCCTGGGCCTGATGCTGCTGGCGCTGCACATGCTGGTGGTGTCGATGGCGCCGGTGGAGGACACGGCGCTGCTGCGCACCGCGCTGCACAGCCTCGCCGGTGAGCCGGTGCTGGCCCTGCTGGTGGCGGCGCTGCTCACCTGGGCCTGCCATTCCAGCGTGGCGGTGGTGCTGCTGATCGCCTCGCTGGCTACCGCGCACGTGATCGATGCGCAGGGCGCGCTGGCGCTGGTGCTGGGCGCGAACCTGGGCGGCACCTTGCCGGCGCTGTTCGACGCGAATACACCGGTGGCGCGTCGCCTGCCGCTGGGCAACCTGCTGGTGCGCGGCTTCGGTTGCGTGGTCTGCCTGCCGCTGCTGCATCCGCTGAGCGGATGGCTGGCGCATCTGGGCGACTCGCCGGCGCGCATCGCGGTGAATTTCCACACCGGCTTCAACCTCGCGCTGGCGTTGCTGTTCGTGCTGCCGGTGCAGCGGCTGGCGCGGTTGCTGGTGCGCCTGTTGCCCGAGCCGCCGCAGCCGGCCGATGCCGGCGTGCCGCAGTACCTGGACGAGGGCGCGCTGGACGCCGCCAACGTGGCGCTGGCGAACGCCGCACGCGAGGCCATGCGCATGGCCGACATGGTGGAGAAGATGCTGAAGGGCCTGGTCGAGGTGTTCGGCAAGGACGATCGCGCCCGCGCCGCCGCGATCAGCGGCAGGGACGCGATCCTCGACCGGCTCGGCGTGGCGATCCGCGAATACCTCGCCGAGCTGGGCAACGAGGCGCTGAACGCCGAGGATGGCGAACGCAGCCAGGAGATTCTCGGCTTCGTGATCAACGTCGAGCACATCGGCGACATCGCCGCGAACAACCTGATGGACTTCGCCGCGAAGAAGGCTGAGCGCGGCCAGGACTTCAGCGCCGACGACATCCAGGACCTCGCGCGCATGCACGCGCAGGTGATGGAGAGCCTGCAGCTGGCATGGGCGGTGTTCCTGCGCAGCGACCGGCGCGCGGCGCAGCAGCTGGTGGCGCGCAAGGAAGTGCTGTGGCGGCTGGAGAACGAGATCTCCGAGCGGCATATCCGCGCGCTGCGCGAGCGTCGCGACGACGGCGGCGCGGGCGACGTCTACCTGCGCATCCTGCGCGACCTGAAGCGCATCCACTCGCACCTGGCTGCGCTGGCCTATCCGGTGCTGGAGCGTGCCGGCCTGCTGCAGGACCGGCTGCGCGCGCCTGCGCAGGCCGGCGCAGGCGATGGGACGGGCTGAGCGCTCAGCCCGCGGGGCGCACGTCCAGCGTCATCGCGTGGAAGTCCAGCGTCACCACGCTGTGCGCGAAGATCGGGTTGCCCACGGTGGCCTCGAACAGGCCGTCGGGCTGGTGCACCGGGTTCTTGCCGTGCCCCGCGAAGTAGACCGTGGGGTCGTCGCCCAGCAGGCGGTGGCCGTCGAAGCCCAGGCTGCGTGCCGTCGAGGCCAGCATCTCGACGCCGCCATCGGTGAACTCGAACAGCTTCGGCGTGCCTTGCTTGTGCAGGCCCAGCTTGGCCAGCGCGGCGTCGTAGACCACCATCGTGCCGGTGTACATGGTGTCGATCTGCGCGTGCAACGGGTGACCGTCCACGTCGAACGGCCCGCCCACCACGATGGGCGGCCCATAGTGCCCGAAGTGGATCAGCTGCAGCGTGCCGGGAGCGCGCCCCGCCGGAGCATCGGATGCTATCGGCGCGGAGATCCGCAGCAGATGGTGCGGGTAGTCGATCTGCAGTATGCGGTCTTTCAGTGCGGTATAAGCCAGCGTGCCGTCGGCCGGCAGGCGGACGGGGCCGAAACTCGCGGGGCCGACCACGGCGAAATGGACCGGGAGCTGCGTCGCGCCCAGTGTGAGCACGTGATGGCCGCCGTCCTTGAAGCCGGGGACGGGTTTGCCGTTGCTCAGCACGGGCTTGGGCTGCCACTGCATCGTCTTCGCGGCGTCGGCCAGCATCATCGAGTCGATGTCGCCGGTATCCAGCGCCAGCGTATGCGGCGCGCCGCCGTCGATGCCGGCCTGGAAACAGATCATGCCGTCGCAATCGTGGAACGGCACCGTGGCGGCAAAGCGTGGCGATTCGTCGACGGCCGCGGCCTGGGCCGGCATGGCCGGCAGCAGGATGACGAGGCAGGCAAGGGCGAGCAGAGCCTTTCCGGACATGGGCGGAACTCCTGCGTGGGGACGCATGCAGTTCAACCCGCAGGCCATGCAGTCACCAGTGCGGGAAGTCATCGGCCGGGATGTGTCCGCGATGCCGCGGCGTTCAGTTGTCCCGGCTGATGCGTTGACGGCGGTAGCGCCACCACAGCCACCCCAGGCACAGCAGTGCGAGGCTGAACAGCGCCCACATGCTGTTCTGGCCGCGCTGCATCCACTTCATCAGCCACACGTGGTTGTCGGCGCCGAAATAGCCCAGGTACACCCACACCGGCACGCTGATCAGCGCGGCGATGGCGTCGATCAGCAGGAAGCGCAGCAGCGACACCCGCCGCGTGGCGCCGGCGGAGAGGTAGATGGTGGTGCGCATGCCGGGCAGGAAGCGGGCGACGAACAGCACGCGGTTGCCGTAGCGCGCGAACTTGTGCTGCACCACCTCGAAGCGCTCCGGGGGGAGCGCGCGGGCGATCCAGCGCCATTTCAGCATGGCCTCGCCGTAACGGCGGCCGAGCAGGAACACGGTGGCGTCGCCCAGCAGCACGCCGACCATGCACAGCGCGAACATCAGGTGCACGTTCGCGTAGCCCAGCCCGGCGATCACGCCGCCGGCGACCAAGGTGACGTCTTCCGGCAGCGGCAGGCCGAGGCCGCAGATCGTCAGCGCGATCCACACCGCGGCGTAGCCGTTCTCGGCGAAGATCGTGATCAGTCGTTCAAGCAGATCCATCGGCGTCCCTGCGGCGCGTGTGCGGGGATGATCCCACATTAGATATGACGGACGGCATCACTCAGTCCGGTGTGGCCGCGGGCCGCACGCGCGCGGCCAGCAGTTCGCGCAGCTCGGCCTTCTCGGCGTCGGCCAGCGGGCCGCTGCGCATCTTCGCGTGCAGTGTCTCGCGGCGCAGCGCCACGGCCTGCTCGTCCATGCGCCGCAGGGCGTCCATGAATTCGGTGCGTTGTGCCTCCGGTTCGCCCACCACCGCGGCGGCCATCAGCTTCTGCAGCGCGGGGTATTCCGGGCGTTCGGCGAAGTGCTCCACCAGCGTCGCCGGATTGATGCCGGGACGGCTGCGCGCCAGGTCCAGCAACTCGGCGAGCAGGCCCACGCCGGGCTTGTCCAGGTTGAGGAAGCGGTAGGGCTTCTCCACCTGGTCGGCCATGCCGGGCTGGGCCAGCAGCAGCGCGATGGCACTGCGCACCAGCGAGCGCTGCGCGGCCGTCGGCCGCTGCACGGCGCGATGTGCGGCGGGATTCGCCGCGAGGCGCGCGCTGGCGCCGCTGCGCTTTTCCAGTTCCTGCGCCATCAGGTCGCGGAACGCGCCGTCGGGCAGCCGGGCGATCAGCGGACGGGCGCGTTCGGCGAGCCGCGCGCGGCCGTCGAGGCTGACCATGTCCACGTCGCGCGCCAGTTCGTCGAAGAAATAGTCGGACAGCGGCGTGGCGTTTTTCAGGCGCTGCTCGAACCCGGCCTTGCCTTCCTTGCGCACCAGCGTGTCCGGGTCCTCGCCCTCGGGCAGGAACAGGAAGTAGGCCTGGCGCCCGTCGCGCAGCCGCGGCAGCGCGGCGTCCAGCGCCTTCCACGCCGCCGCGCGGCCGGCGCGGTCACCGTCGAAGCAGAACACCACGTCGGGCGCGGCACGGAACAGCAGCTCGGTGTGCTCGGGCGTGGTGGCGGTGCCCAGCGTGGCCACCGCGATCGGCAGGCCGGCCTGGTGCAGCGCGATCACGTCCATGTAGCCCTCCACCACCACGATGCGCTGCAGGTTCGCGTTGGCCTGCTTCACCTGCCACAGCGCGAACAGCTCGCGGCCCTTGTGGAACAGCGGCGTCTCGGGCGAGTTGAGGTATTTCGGGGATTGTTCGGAACTCAGAACTCGCCCACCGAACGCGATAACGCGCCCGCGCCGGTCGAGGATCGGAAACATCAGCCGCTCGCGGAAGCGGTCGTACTTGCTGCCGCGCTCGCCGGTGGAAATCATGCCCGCTTCGGTGAGCAGTTCCATCCGCCGCGGCGTGTTGCCCAGCGCCTTGATCACGCCGTCATAGCCGGCGGGTGCCCAGCCGAGGCGGAAGCGCGCGATGGTGTCGGCGTCGAGCCCCCGTTTCTTGCAATACGCCTGCGCCTCGGCGTTCTTCGGCAACTGTTCCTGATACCAGCCGGTGCTGGCGTCGAGCAGGGCGTAGAGGTCGGTCTTGTCCTCGCGCGGGCGCTCGTCGCGGCCGCCCTCGCGCGGCACGGTGAGGCCCACCGACTGCGCCAGCTCCTCCACCGCGTCGGGAAACTCCAGCCGCTCGTAGTCCATCAGGAACTTGATCGCGCTGCCGTGCGCGCCGCAGCCGAAGCAGTGGAAGAACTGCTTGGCGGGGCTGACGTAGAACGAGGGCGTGCGCTCGTCGTGGAACGGGCAGCAGGCGGTGTGTTCGCGGCCGGCCTTCTTCAACGGCACGCGCCGCTCGATCACGTCGACGATGTCGACGCGGGCAAGCAGTTCGTCGATGAAGCTGTCGGGAATCAGGCCGCGCATGGTCCCCGTAGTTTAGAGGGTCGATCCTTCACGGGGGCGAATCGGCCAGCAGGGGTGGCAGGCCGGCCAATCCGCCGGTCGACGGCCGATGGCGGCCGAGCCGCTGGTTAGCATGCATGGGGCTACGGCAGGGGTGACAACGGTGACGGATGGTTCGGGAGTGCGCTTTCGCACGGCCACGGCGCAGGACGCGGCGGCCGCGGTGCCGCTGATCCACAGCTCCGGCCCCGCCGCATTCGACTACGTGTTCGCGCTGCCGGGGCGCGGCGACGCCCAGGCCTTCCTGCGACGCGCCTTCGTCGATGGCGCCGGCGAATTCGGCTGGCGCAACCACATGGTGGGCGAGCTGGAGGGCGTGGTGGTGGCGGTAGGCGCGGGATTCGGCGGCGAGACGGCGCTCAAGTTCACGCTGGCGGCGGCGCGGCAGATCCTCGCGCATTACGGCCTGCGCCACGCGGCGGGAGTGATCGCGCGCGGGCTGCGCGTGGAGCGGGTGATCCCGCCGCCCGCGCACGGCATGCATTACCTCGCCCACCTGGGCGTATCGCCGGCCCTGCGCGGACAGGGCATCGGGCGGGCGCTGATCGAGGAACTGGTCCGGCGCGGCATGCAGGCGGGTCACCGGCGCATGGTGCTGGACGTGGCCGCGAGCAATCCGCGGGCGCAGGCGCTGTACGAGCGGCTGGGTTTTGCGGTGACGGGCGAGCGACCCTCCGCGCTGGCCAATGCGCAGGGCGCGGTGCCGGATCACCGGCGGATGGAGCGGATGGCGACCGAGGAGGCATGAGGCTGCCGCTTGCGGCACGTCGGCATCCCCGGCAAGCTGCGGCGGCGGCAGACTCGGGGGAGCAGGCGATGCTGTTGACGGTGATGCGGATGCAGCGGCAGCGTGTGATCGTGCGCGCGTTCGAGCAGGCCGGCGCGGTCACGGCGGAGGACGCACGCAGCGCGGAGCAGCTGGGCCTGTCGGTGAGTTTCGCGTGGCAGCAACTGGCCAGCCTCGCCGTGCTGCGCAGCCCCGCGTCAGGGCGCTGGTTTCTGGATCGTGCGAACTGGCGGAGGCTGTGCCGACGCAGATGTGCGCTGGCCGCGGCCGTGGTGGCCGGCCTGCTGCTGGTGCTGGTGTTCGCGTACTCGATGAGCTGGCGCTAGCCCGCCAGCTTCGCCTTGATGCGTGCCGAGACCTGGGCCATGTCGGCACGGCCGGCGGCCTGTTCCTTCACGGCGGCCATCACCTTGCCCATGTCGCGCGGCGAGCTGGCACCGGTGGCAGCGATGGCCGCGGCGATCAGCGCATCCAGTTCGGCCGAATCGAGCTGGGCGGGCAGGTAGGCCTCGATCACGACCATCTCGGCGCGCTCCACGTCGGCCAGGTCCTCGCGGCCGGCGGCGGCGTACTGGCTCACCGAATCGCGGCGCTGTTTGAGCATCTTCTCCAGTACGGCCAGGGTCTGGGCGTCGTCCAGCTCGATGCGCTCGTCCACCTCGCGCTGCTTGATCGCCGCCAGCACCAGCCGGATCACGCCGAGGCGTTGCTTGTCGCCGCCGCGCATGGCGGCCTTCATGTCGTCGGTGAGCTGCTGCTTGAGCGTCATGGCGGGCGTTCCGGGTGGCGGTAAAGGGATTTTACGGAAACGACAAAGCCGGCGTTGCCTTGCGGCAACACCGGCTTTCGAATCCGGATGCGAGCGGTGGCTGCGAGGGATCGCGCCAGCCGCGTTTCCTGCATGCGCGGCGTGAAGACGCCGCTGTCCGCCGCCGGGCGACGGAGCGGGAACTCAGTACAGCCGGGTCTTGCGCGAGACGTCGCGCGACAGGCGGCGCAGGTGGCGCTTCACCGCGGCGGCGCGCTTGCGCTTGCGCTCCTGGGTGGGCTTTTCGTAGAACTCGCGCTTGCGAGTCTCGGCCAGGACACCGGCCTTCTCGCAGGTACGCTTGAAACGACGCAGCGCGATTTCGAACGGCTCGTTCTCGCGGACTTTGACGTTGGGCATGGATACTCCGGGTGGTAATCTGTCCCGCTTCCGGGACTGTTGAATACGGCGAGCCGCGAAGTATACCGTGCCTGACGAGCAATTTTCAAAGCCGACCCCCACCCCCCGCCTGCCCGTGATCGGCAAGCCGGTGCTGGGCATCGAGTCCTCCTGCGACGAGACCGGCGTGGCGATCCTGCGCTGGCAGCCGGAGGCGCCGGGCCAAGGCCTGCTGGCCCACGCCCTGTACAGCCAGGTCAAGCTGCATGCCGACTACGGTGGCGTGGTGCCGGAACTGGCCAGCCGCGACCATGTGCGCAAGCTCCTGCCGCTGGCGCGCGAGGCGCTGAAGCAGGCCGGGCTGACCCCGGCCGACCTGGGCGGGGTGGCGTATACCGCGGGCCCCGGCCTGGTCGGGGCGCTGCTGGTGGGGGCGGCGGCCGGGCGGGCGCTGGCTTGGGCGCTGGGCGTGCCGGCCATCGGGGTACACCACATGGAAGGCCACCTGCTGGCGCCGCTGCTGGAGGACGACCCGCCGAAGCCGCCGTTCGTGGCCTTGCTGGTCTCCGGCGGGCATTCCATGCTGGTCGAGGTGAAGGCGATCGGGCAGTACCGCATCCTGGGCGACACCCTGGACGACGCCGCCGGCGAGGCCTTCGACAAGACCGCCAAGCTGATGGGCCTGCCGTACCCCGGCGGCCCGGCGCTGGCCAAGCTGGCCGAGCAGGGTCGGGCGGGCGGGTTCCGCTTCTCGCGGCCGATGACCGACCGGCCCGGGCTGGATTTCAGCTTCTCCGGGCTCAAGACGCAGGTGCTGCTGGCCTGGCAGCACTCCGACCAGAGCGGGCAGACCCGCGCCGACATCGCCCGCGGCTTCGAGGAGGCGATCGTCGACACCTTGCTGATCAAGTGCCGCCGCGCGCTGCAAGCCACCGGCACCCATAGCCTGGTGATCGCCGGCGGCGTGGGCGCGAACCGCCGCCTGCGCGCGGAACTGGCCGCGGCGGGCGAAAAGGACGGCTTCCGCACCTATTTCCCACGGCTGGCGTTCTGCACCGACAACGGCGCGATGATCGCGCTGGCTGGCGCGATCCGGCTGGCCGCGGGCCAGCATCAGGATGAGTCGGTGCAGGTCCATCCGCGCTGGGACCTGCAGAGCCTGCCAGCGGCATAGCAGGATTCTGTAGGAGCGGCTTCAGCCGCGATGTTTTCCGCCGACCTCAAAAGCATCGCGGCTGAAGCCGCTCCTGCAAAGGCAGCAACCTCACCACTGCGTGCGGCCGGGCAGCAGGCCCTTCAGCTCCGCGTCGGTGAGGTTGCGCCACTGGCCCGGCTTCAGATGCCCGAGTTTCACGTTGTCGATGCGCACGCGGCGCAGCTGGGTGACGCGGTAGCCGAACGCGGCCGCCATCAGGCGGATCTGCCGGTTCAGACCCTGGGTGAGCACGATGCCAAAGCCGAACTTCGCGATCTTGCGCGTGCGGCAGGGCTTGGTCATCTGGCCGTGGATGCGCACGCCCTTGGCCATGCCGGCGAGGAATTCGTCGGTGACGGTCTTGTTCACGCCGACCAGGTATTCCTTCTCGTGGTGGTTCTCTGCGCGCAGGATCTCGTTGACGATGTCGCCGTTGCTGGTGAGCAGGATCAATCCCTCGGAGTCCTTGTCGAGTCTCCCGATCGGGAAGATGCGCTGCGCGTGGTCGACGAAGTCCACGATGTTGCCGGCCACGGTCTGGTCGGTGGTGCAGGTGATGCCCACCGGCTTGTTCAGCGCGATGTAGACCGCCTTCTTCGCGGCCGGCGTGGCGGCGAGGATGCGCGCCTTGACCAGCTCGCCGTCCACGCGTACCTCGTCGCCTTCCAGCGCCTTAGCGCCGGTGCCGACGACTTCGCCGTTGATGGTGACGCGGCCGGCGATCAGCCATTCGTCCGCTTCGCGGCGCGAGCACAGGCCGGCTTCGCTGATGTACTTGTTGACGCGCATGGGTCGGACCTGAACCGGTAGGAGCGGCTTCAGCCGCGATGGCGTGGCGGTTGGATCGCGGCTGAAGCCGCTCCTACGACCGCAGCCCCACGCCGCGCTTCAGCAACTGCAGCGCGAACGCGGCGAGCGCCGCCACGAAGCCCAGCATCACCACGAACGCCACGCCCACGTGCACGTCGCTGATGCCGAGCACGCCGTAGCGGAACGCGTTGACCATGTACAGGATGGGGTTGATCCGCGAGATCGCCTGCCACGGCTCGCCCAGCATCTGGATCGAATAGAACACGCCGCCGAGGTAGGTGAGCGGGGTGAGGATGAAGGTGGGCACCAGCGCGATGTCGTCGAACTTCTTCGCGTACACCGCGTTGACGAAGCCGGCCAGCGAGAAGATCACCGCGCCCAGCAGCACCGAGGCGAAGGTGATGATCGGGTGCGCGATGTGCAGCGAGGTGAAGAACAGCGCGATGCCGAGCACCAGCACGCCCACCGCGAGGCCGCGCGCCACCGCGCCGGTCACGTAGCCGGTGAGGATCACCCAGTTCGGCATCGGCGACACCAGCATCTCCTCCACCGCGCGGCTGAACTTGGCGCCGAAGAACGAGCTGGAGATGTTGCCGTAGCTGTTCGTGATGATGCTCATCATCACCAGTCCCGGCACGATGTACTGCATGTAGGTGTAGCCGCCCTGGATCGTGCCGATGCGGCTGCCGATCAGCTTGCCGAAGATCACGAAGTACAGCGTCATGGTGATCGCGGGCGGGATCAGCGTCTGCGTCCAGATGCGCAGGATGCGCACGATCTCGCGGCGCACGATGGTGTTCAAGGCGACCAGGTTGGCCGATGCGTTGCTCATGCGGCCAGCTCCTTGGTCGGCGCATGCCTCCCGTTTTCCACCAGCCGCACGAACAGCTCCTCCAGCCGGTTGGTCTTGTTGCGCATCGAGGTCACCATGACGCCATGCGCGGTGAGCGCCGCGAACAGCGAGTTGAGGTCGTGGGTGCGCGCCATCTCCGCTTCCAGCGTGTGCTCGTCCACGCGGCGCAGCGCCACGCCGGGCAGCGTGGGCAGGCCGTCCGGCATATGGGCCACGTCGAGCACGAAGGCCTCCACGTCCAGCGTGGCGAGCAGGCGCTTCATGCTGGTGTTCTCGATGATCGTGCCGTGGTCGATGATCGCGATGTTGCGGCACAGCTGCTCGGCTTCCTCCAGGTAATGCGTGGTGAGGATCACCGTGGTGCCGGCCGCGTTGATGCCGCTGATGAAATGCCACATCGAGCGGCGGATCTCGATGTCGACGCCCGCGGTGGGTTCGTCGAGGATCAGCAGCTTCGGCTCGTTCATCATCGCGCGGGCGATCATCAGGCGCCGCTTCATGCCGCCGGAGAGCATGCGCGCCTGGTGCTGCGCCTTGTCCCACAGGCGCAGTTCCTTCAGGTATTTCTCCGCGCGCTCGGCGGCGATCTTCCGCGGGATGCCGTAGAAGCCGGCCTCGTTGACGCAGATGTCGAACGGCTTCTCGAACTGGTTGAAGTTGATCTCCTGGGGCACCAGGCCGATCAGCTTCATCGCCTCGTTGCGCTGCCGGTTCACCGACACGCCGAACACCTGCGCGTCGCCGCCGCTGGAGTTCACCAGCGAGGAGAGGATGCCGATCAGGGTGGACTTGCCGGCGCCGTTCGGGCCGAGCAGGGCGAAGAAGTCGCCGGGCTGCACGGTCAGCGAGATGCCCTTGAGGGCCTCCACGCCGTTGCCGTAGGTCTTGCGCAGATTGTCGACGACGAGCGCGGGAACGGGGTTCATGGGCTGCATCGGAAGGGGCGAGCCTCTTATTATAGCGGGCCAACCTACGCCGCCCGGCACCGCCGGACGCACGCACTGTTTCCGGAATCCGCTCCATGGCCGACCATTTCCAGCTACGCCTCGTCGACAGCCGCATGCTGGCGCCCACCGTGCGCCACCTCGCGTTCGAACGCGTGGACGGCCAGCCGCTGGCCTTCGTGCCGGGGCAGTTCCTGCAGATCCACTTCCATTACGACGACGGCACGCCCACCAAGCGCAGCTACTCCGTGGGCACGGTGGGCGACGGCGCCTCGCCGGTGCAACGCGTCGAGATCGCGGTGAGCTACGTGGACGGCGGCGCGGCGACGAAGCTGCTGGGCGAGCTGCCGATCGGCGGCGTGATCGACGCCAGCGGCCCCTACGGCCGCTTCTGCCTGCAGGCCGGCGACGTGCATCCGCGCTATCTGTTGCTCGCCACCGGCACCGGCGTCACCCCGTACCGCGCGATGCTGCCGCAGATCGAGCAACTGCTGGCCAAGGGCGGCCGCGAAGTGGTGCTGCTGTACGGCGCGCGCAACGAGACCGAGCTGCTCTACGGCGAGGAATTCGAGGCTTTCGCCCGGAGCCACCCCGGCTTCACCTTCCACGGCTGCCTCAGCCGCCAGCCGCGCGCGGTGCCGCGCGCCTCCGATCGCAGCGGCCACGTGCAGGCCGTGCTGGCCGAACTCGCACCGCACGAAGGCCGCGACATCGCCTACCTCTGCGGCAACCCCAACATGGTCGACGCCGCCTTCACCGCGCTCAAGGAATGCGGCCTGCCGGTGCCGCAGATACGGCGGGAGAAGTACGTGTCGTCGCGGTAGGCATGGTCGTGTCGGGGTGCCGAGCGTTTCCTGATGGCCGGACTGCCTTGCTCATCGTGCATGGCCTGCGTGACCTTCAGGTTTGTTGCCCCGGCGTCGATAAGTCGCTGGCAGACGCAGACAGTGCTTTCACCGCCAATTCGCTAAACAGGGTGGCCGCGAATCGGTCGCCGTCAAAAGTGTGATGTTCCTCACATTTCCCGAGGTGGGGCCGACGAACGCCATCAAGTCCAAGGAGGAGGCGCCGATGGGCCTCCCAAGGCACGCAATTTCTCGCGTGCCAGGCGAGGTGGATCATGCGCGCTCGGTATCGCTGGATGGTCGGTTCGCTCATGGCGCTGGCGATGTCGAGCGCGTGGGCAGCAGGTGGGCGGATCAATTTCACCGGTGCCGTGGTGGAGCCGACTTGCACGGCGCAGGGCGAAGCCACGACGTTGGCGATGGGCAAGCTGCCGTCCGATCGCCTCTTCAGCTGCGGTGGCCATCCTCAGCAGACACGCATCATCGATGCCGCAACCTACGTGCTTTCAGCGGAGCAGCTGGACAACGCGACGATCGCTGGCAGTCCTTTGTTGCAGTACTTCGTCGGCTATCGCACCGCCGCACATGCTGCCGCCACGCAACTGGTGACGCGAACCTATGAATAGGCACTCCGGTGTTCCGTCGGCTTGTTTGCCCGTCACGCCAGTGCAGTAGGTATTCGGCATCCATGGCTTGAAGGCGGATGGCGCCGAGCTTTGGCCCGCGCCGGGGCATCGGGATCGCCCGTGATTATGGATAGGTCAGCGTGTAGGTGGCCGTAGCACTGACCTGGCCGACTGTCACGCTGCTATTGGAGGTTTGATAGTACTGAGCGAAAAAGGGGAGGTTCATGGCGCCATTCTGAGTAGCGCCCTCGGGGATTGCCTTGTCGAAGGTAACGGGAGTGCTACCGTTCTGTTGGAGGATCTGCACGCCTACGTTTGTCGCGCTGGCGGTGTTTGCAATTACACCGAGGCTCTTGGCGCCGAAACGATTGGCTGTGCTCAGGGTGATACTGAGATTGGCGCCGGCGACGCAGTTCAATTGCACTTGAAACGGCAGTTGGCCTGCAGTGGTGCCTTGACCGGTAAATGCTGAGGTGCTTACCGGAGGGAGCGTCACCACGGTGGGATCGACAGCCGCCGTGCAGGTGGGAATGACAAATTTGATGTTGGTTATCTTGAAAATCTCAACAGGCTTGGCACTGCTTGTCATGTCGACATTCCACTGCGCCAGCTGTCCAGCCGGGATGGTCATTTGCTGCGTGCTGCCTTGCTGGCCTTGGGGGATGGTGCCCGTCACCACCAGTTGCAAAGCAGAAGCTACGCTGAAGCTAATATTTCCTGTCGGTACCGACGCATTGTACGGATAGGCTGACAGGGGATTGGATGTATCCGGATGCAGAATTCGGAAGGACAGCCACGAAAGATTGGTCGGAAACAGAGTTTGGTCACCGCCCACGGGCGGGCCGTAGCTGCTGGCGACGCCGTTGTTGGTGGTGCCCATGCAGTTGAGCACAGGGTAGTTTGCGGGCGTGGCTTGTGACGACGTCCACAGGACGGTGCCTATGGCAGTGCCGGTGCTTGACAGGGTAATTTGGCCGCCAGGTGGCGAGAACGTCACGGTGCCGGGATTGTTGGTATCGGAGCAATTGGCGTGGGCACGGCCAGACAGAGCCAGTGCAAGCAAGGTCAGCAGAATTACCGCCAACTGCACGTAGCCGGCACGATGCCGTGGATGTGTCTGGATGGCAGTGGTTGCCGTTCGTAACCCAACGGCACGGCAGAACGCGCGTTGCACGGGCAACGTGCTGACGGTTGCAGTGTCGGTCATGCTCCACCCTCCTTCTGCGGCTGTGTGCGGTATTTAGGTATCGGTATGCGGCGAAACAGGCATTTCCACCTGTCGAACAACTGGCGCCTCCGGCTATGGATAGGTCAGCGTGTAGGTGGCCGTGGCAGCCACTTTGCCGGCGGTCACGCCCGTGGCGGTCTGGTAGTAGCGCGCGTAGAACGGCAGGCTCATGGTGCCGCTGGTTGTCGTGCCTTCTAGGATTGCCGTGCCAAAGGTGATGGGGTTACCGCTGCCGTTGAGGATCTGCACGCCCACGTTGCCGGCGTAACCACTGCCCGCTGTGGGTGCAATCACACTGGTGGTACTCGGCTGTGGGCTCGAAGTGGCCAAGGTAATGGCGAGGTTGGCGCCGGCCTGACAGCCCAGTTGCACGTTAAACGGTGTCTGGCCGGTGGTGTAGCCGGTGCCGCTGAAGGTCGCGGCAAGTACTGTGGGCAGCGTCACCACGGTGGGATCGACGGCAACCGTGCAGGCGGGGGCGGCGAAGGTGACGCCCGATGTGCTGAAATTGGCCAACCTCTTTCCACCGCCATTGGCCACCCAGCGGCCCAGCAACCCGCTGCTGAGCTGGCTACCAGGCGTGATGGTGCCCGTGACGACCAATTCCAGCGCGGTAGTCACATTGAAACTGGTGCCGTTGCCACCGTCATCCGGAATGATTTGGTTGGGGTAAGACTGCAGGAGGTCGGACGTATCCGGGTGCAGCAGCCTATAGGACAGCCCTGGCACATTGGTCGGGAACAACGTGTCATCGCTTCCCGTGGGCTGGCCGGCGTTGACATTTTTGATGCCGCTTTTGGTATTGCCGCTGCATTCGAGCGTGGGGTAGTTCGAGGGCGGGATCGGTGACGACGTCCACAGGATGGTGCCGACGACCTGAGTGTTTGACAGCATGATGGTGGCAGGCGGCTGGAACGCGATTGTGCCGGCGAAGTGGGGGACGCCACGTATATTGCTGCAGCTGGCATGAGCGCGCCCGCACAGAGCGAGCAGTGGCAGAAGCAGCAGGAGCGTCCATGACCTCAGAACGCCAGGGCGTTGCCTGGACGTGACGGTCTTACCGATCATGTTCCGCTCTCCTTGGATAGCGGCTGTTCGATGTTGTCGGCAACGCAACTGACCTGAACCTGCCGATATGCCGACGCGGCCTTCCCGGGCTTGGGCAACGTATACGGGAACGCGCACACATGTGCAGCACCCTGCTCATCGTTCCACTGCATGCTGAGCCGGCCGCTCGAGCCGACGCCGCGCAGCAGGGCCACGCCGCCTTGGCCGACCACGCCCAGTGGTTGATCCTTGGCGTCGAACACCTGCGCGCCGAACGGCGCGGCTTGGCCGTCGGTCAGACGAATGCGCGCGATCAGGGCGCGGCCGGACTTGCTCTTGAAGTCCACCATCACCACCGCGCCCGCGTAAGGCGCCACTTGCGCACTGGTGGCGTCCAGTTGCACGCCCAGCGGCAGCCCTTGCGGATCAATCTGGATGGTGTCCAGCTGATAGGGCGCGAGATACGGCACCAGTGCATAGCCGGCATGGCTCACCCTGAGGCCCGGGGCATTAATGATGTGCGCGCCGTCGGCGCCGGCTACGTGCACGATGGCGACCGTATCGCCGGTTGGCTGACCAAACGTGATGCCGCCCGCGTGCGCGACCACGGCACCGCTGGCGTTGAAGGACGCCTGCGAGTAGCCGCTGCCGTCCCCGATGCTTGCGTTGAGCGTGGCGTAGGGGCTGTTGTAGCCGACATTGGCGCTGTAGGCGCTGCCGGTGTCGTTGCCGCCGTGTGAGGCGGTGGCGCCGTAGGTGAACTGGTTCCATTGCCCCAGCGTGCCGTTGACGGTGGCCTGTTCCTGTGCGCCGCTGCTGGCGTCGTGGTTGAGGTTGAACGAGACACTGGGTGCGTGCGGGGTGTTGCCCAGCGGCAGGCTGGCGTTGAAGGAAATCTGGTTGTCGTAGCCGCCCAGCGCTATGCGCCCGCGGCTGACAGAGATGCCATAAGCCAAGCGTCCGATGTGACTGTTGTAGCCGACCTGAAACTGCGTGTCGCTGCCGTTGCGGTTCCAGTAGTCGTTGATCGAGGCGTTGGCGTACAGCGAGCCGCCGTTGCGCCCCAACTGCTGGTTGAGCGTCAAGGTGAAGCGGTTGCGCTGCTGCAGCAGACCATGCGCGGTGTAGAGATTGTTGCCGCTGTAGACGGTGCCACTCAGCGCCGCGAGCTGGGCTGGCGTGAGCGGGCTCTGCACGGGCAAGCCGTCGATCGTCTGCTGGTTGGTCGGCTGGTACTGCAGGGCGTTCATGCCGCGGCTGGCGTAATCGCGCGCGGCTTCGGCGTCGCTCAGGCTCAGGAAGCCACTGGTGGAATAGCGGTCGGCGGCCACGCTCAGCGAGGTGTCGGTTTCCGGGATGATCTTGCTGTAGCTGACGCGAAAACTCTGGCCGTCGTAGGTGCCGTAGCCGGGGATGCTCGCGTGGGCATGAGTGACATCCAGCGCGAAGGCGCCGAAGCGCGTGTTCAACGCACCGCCGAGCAGCGCCGCGGCGTAGCCATCCGAACCCTGCACGCCGGCGTAGCCGGTGAGGCGGTTGCTGAAGCCGTGCTGCACTGCGGCCTGGATCACGTTGGGCCGGTTCTGCAGGGTGGTGTCGCGCAGCTGGCCGGCAGCGATGTCGAAGCGGGTGACGCCGGGGCGCATTAGTTGCGCCACCGAGGCGTAGGGCACGGTAAAGCTGTGCTGGCGACCGTCGGCTTCCGTCACGTTCACGACCAGGTTGCCGCCGTAGCCGGTGGGGTAAAGGTCGTCGATCACGAACGGGCCGGGCGCGACCGTGGTCTGGTAGATTTGCACACCGTTCTGGGTCACCACGACCTTGGCGTTGGTGTAGGCCACGCCGCGTACCACGGGCGCGTAGCCGCGCAGCGACTGCGGCAGCATGCGGTCGTCGGTGCCCAGCTGTACGCCGCGCAAGCCGTAGCTGTCGAACACGGCGCCGTCGGTGTAGCTGTCGCCCAGGCTAAGCACGGCACCCATGTTTGGCAGTGCGCGCTGCACGTAGGCGTCGATGTTGTGCCAGTGATGCTGGCTCGGCTGGCCGGCGACGCCCGACTGCCAGGTGGCGGTACTGTTCTGCCGAAACTGCCAGAGGCCGATGTTGAAGCCGGAACGCAAGCCCAGATAGGTGCTGGTCTGGCTTTGCCCGCGGCTGGTGGTGTGATAGCTGTTGAAGTTGTAGTTGAGCAGGAACGCCGGCACGCCCGCATCCCACGAGGCCGGATTGACCCAGCCACGCGGCCGCTGGTTCATGTAGGCCTGCGGCACGGTGATGTCCATGCGCAGGTCGGGCATGTCGAAGGACAGCGTGGTGCCGGGAATCAGGTCGCCCAGGCTTACGCAGGTGGACGGCGACGACAGCCTCCCAGCCGCCACGGCATCGGCCTTGGCGGGCACGAGGCCCATGCGGTCGAGCAGCTCGGCGCTGATGCAGGGCACGGCATTGGCGTCCTTGGACGGCGTGGCGAAGCGCACGTCCATGCGACCCACCCAGTTCTGATTGAGGTAGACGTCGAGGTTGTAGATGCCGGGCAGTACCGGGTTGCCGTGCTCGAAGCGCGAGAGGTCGGCGGTGCCGCGCCCGGCGCCGGCCAGCATGCTGCGGTCGAAATTGGCGAGGCCAGCGTCGGCGGGGCCGGCCTCGGGTGCGGCATCATTTGCAGCGGCGGGCGCAGCAGCAGCTGCCCATGCCGGTTGCGGCCAGCCCGTGGCGACGGCCAACGCCATGCCGCACGCTAACGCGAGCGCCGCTTGGCGCCCGGTCGGGTGTGAAAGCATGGCGCGCCGTGCCGTCATCAGGGCGCCACGGTGCCCTTGTGCACGTCAGTGCCGCCGAAGTCGTTGATGGTGGTGAACACCACCAACGTGCCGGCGGACGGCGCCTGCGCGAGGCCCTTCAGCGTCAGGTGCAGATCGCCGAACGGCGCGATCATGCCGCTGGCCCCGTCGAACGGTTTGCCATCTGCGCCGAGCGAAAGCTTGCTGATCGTCACGTAATACGGCGTGGGGTTGTGCACCTCCAGCGCCGGGCCTTGGGCCGTGAAGCTCAGCTTGTCGGGGGCCTTCATCACATCGCCAGGCAGGCTGGCCGGGCGGTAGAACAACTTCAGCCGCGACCGTATCGCGAACTGCAGATAGTTGCGGCCGGCGAACTGCGGGCCGCTGGGCTTGGGCGGGATCTCCAGCACGTTCAGCCAGAACAGCGATTCGCGGTCGATCGGCAGCGGCTGGGGGCCTTGGGTGTAGATGATCCGCAGGCTCTGATCCTTGCCCGACTCCATGCGGAACAGCGGCGGCGTGATCAGAAATGGCGACTTGGCGTTTTCCGGTGTCGAATTGAGGTCGCCTTCGTCGATCCATGCCTCGACCAAGGCGGGGTGGTCGCTGTCGTTGGTCAGGCGCACGGTGACCTCGCCCTGCTGGGCAGGAAACACCACGCGGGTGCCGGCGATGACGACGCTGGCATGGGCTGGGCCGATGCCGACGACGAGTGCTACCAAGGCTGCACCCAAGGTGCAGAAGAGGCTTTTCATCGAGAGTGTCCCTGCTGGGTCTGGCCGCGCACGGTGCCGGAGGCGATACGAGAAGGCGTGCCGCAGCCAAGGCAGCTGCGGCACGTGGTGCCGCTTACTGGTAGGAGAAGGTAACGGTGGCGTTGGTGCTGACCGTGCCGGCTACCACTGTCGTCGCTTTGGTGTAGTACTGGGCAGCCATGGCGATGGTGCTCGATGAGCCGCTCGTGAGCGCGACATTGGCAGGAGCATTGTTGTTGCTGGCCACGTTGATGACGCTGCCGCCGGTGCCACCGTTCAGCAGCTGAACCTCGACGTTGCTGCCGGCGGTGCCGGTGTTCGTGAGGTTGCCATCGGCAGCGTTGTTGGCGCCGGTGGTGAAATTCAGCGATGCCGAGGTGGCCGTTGTATCGCAGTTGGTGAGGGTGAGGTTAAAGGCTGTGGCACCTGCGGTTGCGCCGACAGCAGCGTTCAGGGTCGCTGTCGTCACGGTGGGCAGAACCACGGAGCCATTTTTGGTGCCATTGACGTTGAGCTGGCAGGTGTCTGCGACCACCTTGCCGGTGATATTGATGGTGCCGCTGTTAGCCGCCGCACGGGCCGCCGGCAGGAAAGCCACCGTACCGAGGACGGCAACGAGGGCGGTGGAAAGTAGCGTCTTGGTCATGGTGTTTCCTTGGGTTTGCGAGTTGTGTTGGTCGGTTTGCAACAGCTTGTCGGTGTTCCATGGCGGACTTGCGGTGCCACTCTTCCAACAGGCGGTGAGGCAAGCTGTCGTGGAGGGGCAGAGCAAAGACTGGGCCAAAGTGTGATGCACTTCCCATTTTACGGTCCCGGCAAGCCATTTTTGGTGGAGGTCATGAGCGTCATACGCCAGCAAGTAATTGCGATTTGCCGTACGTTTGCGCCAAATGCGTGCATTTGGTCGACAATCGATGATTTTCCACGTTCCAAACGCGCGACTGGCCCATTTGCCGCAGCTGGAGGCGGTTGGGCATCGAGACTGCTGACTGGTGCCGCTGGCTGAACCGTGGCTTTCCCGATGGCGTGAGGTCCAATCGCGATCGAGCTCCAGACGCCTGCTTCGGAGGGAGTGGTAGCCCGGTTTCTGTGCCCCTTGACGTCAATAAATGACACAGCGCCCTTGGATCGCCGAGTCCGCAGAAGCGGCTGGGCCCGTCTGGTGCCTCCCTAACCATGAAAGATGTAAAGCACGCTTGACAGGCTGCGGAGGGCCGCTTACGCTGCGCATGTAAAGGTCGCTTTACAAATACGGAGGGGATTCCATGCGCAATACGGTCAAGACGGTGTTCCACGTCCTGCTGGCGTCTTCGCTGCTGGTTGCCGGCAGCGCCTGGACGGCGCCAGCGCCGGCGGTGGCCGCGGCAAGCGGCCAGGTCGGCACGCTGAAGTTCGAGGTGCACGGCACGCAGGGCCGGCCGGTGATCCTGATCCCGGGCCTGGAGGGTGGCCCGTGGGTGTGGAAGGACACCATCGCGCGGCTGGAAAAGAACCACGTGGTCTACGCGGTGACGCTGGCCGGCTTCGACGGCATGCCGGCACCGGCGCGCAAGACCGGGCTGATCGACCAGGCGGATGCCTCGCTGTTGCAGCTGATCGAGCAGCGCCACATCGACCGGCCAGTGCTGGTCGGCCACAGCTTGGGCGGCACGCTGGCGCTGCGCTTCGCGGGCGAGCACCCAAAACTGGTTTCCGGTGTGGTGGCGGTGGATGGCCTGCCGATCTTTCCCGGCATGGACCGGGTGAGCGCGGAGCAACGTCAGGCGATCGCCGAGCGCACGCGCACGCAGATGGCGGCAATGACGCCGGCGCAATTCCAGGCAGCGGCGCTGGCCTACATGCAACACGTCGGCGTGATCGATCCGAAGCTGGCAGAGCAATACGCTCCGATGAACGCGCGCAGCGACATCGCGGCCACGGCCGGGTACGCGGCAGAGGACATGGCGGCCGACTATCGCCCGCTGCTGAAGCAGGCGGACGTGCCGATCCTGGAAATCTCGCCGTACCACGCGCCGGATTTTGCCAAGCCGCCGCTGCAGCTCAGCGAGGCGCAGAAGACCGCGTACTACCAGAGCCTGCTGGCGGATGCGCCGCACGCGAAGGTGGTGTCGATCGCGCCTTCCCGGCATTTCGTGATGCTCGACCAGCCGACGAAATTCCAGCAGGCGCTGGACGATTTCCTGAAGACACTCTGAGGCTCCGGCATGTCGCGCATGAACAACAAGCGGTACGAACGGCAGGTGATGCTGAGCATGGCGATCTACATGGTCGTGCTGTTCGCGGCCAACCCGCTGCTGCACGCCACCCGCAGCCTGCCGTTGAAGGCCTTGCTGGCGCTGGTGCCGGTGCTGCCGGTGCTCTACGTGATCGCCTTGATGTGGCGGCGCATCCGCGACAGCGACGAGCTGGAGCAGCGCACGAACCTGGTGGCGCTGGGCGTGGCTGCGGCGCTGGTGTCCGCGCTCAGCCTGGTCGGCGGTTTCCTGTCCGCGGGCGGCGTGGTGCAGTTGAAGGGCGACGTGCTGATCTGGGTGTTTCCGGTGCTGATGATGGGCTATGGCGTCGCGTACAAGTGGGTATCGCGCCGCTACGGCGTGGACTCGGTGTGCACCGAGGACGGCAGCGCCTGGGTGCCGTGGTACTTCGCGGGGATCGGCGTGGCGATGCTGGTCTTCGGGTTGTACCTGTGGCACCAGAACCGCCCGGGCTCGGCGGTGACGATGCTCGCCGCGGCGCTGTTCTTCATCGCGATGGGCACCTGGGTGTGGCGCCGGCGCGTGCGTGCGCGCCGGTTGGCCGAGCACGGCGGCGCATGAACAACCACGTGCGCGAACTGCGCGGCGAACAGGGCTGGTCGCAGGCGGATCTCGCCGAGCGGCTGGAAGTGTCGCGGCAGACGGTCAATGCGATCGAAACAGGCAAATACGACCCCAGCCTGCCGCTGGCGTTCAAGATCGCGAAACTGTTTGGACGTCCGATCGAGGCGATCTTCGAGCCGGGCGAATAAGTGAATCGGCGGGAGACGGACATGGCAAGGGGAAATCGCACATGAGAGTGAGTGGACGCACGGCCTTGCGCATCGCCATCGTGGCGGCGGGGCTGGCCTTCCTGGGCTGGAACCAGTGGCGCGCGCAGCACGTGACGGAAACCGGGCGCGCGCCGACGACGGAGGCCGCCGCGACGACGAGCGCCGCCGCGGTGACACCCGCGCCGCCGCGCATCTGGAAACTCGGTTCGCTCACGCTGACCGCCTGCAGCCTGGGCCAGCCGAACAGCGGCCTGAGCACCGCGGCCTGGTGCGGCACGCTGGCGGTGCCGGAGAACCGCGCCGAGCCGCAGGGCCGAAAGATCGACCTGAAGCTGGCGGTGTTGCGTTCCAGCGCGCAGGTTGCGAGCCCGGACATGCTGGCCTTCCTCGCCGGCGGTCCGGGGCAGGCGGCCACCGATTACGCCGGGCCGATCGCCGCGATGCTGGAACCGCTGCGCGCGCATCGCGACATCCTGCTGCTGGACCAGCGCGGCACCGGTGGCTCGAATGCGCTGGACTGCAAGAGCGACGACAAGAGTGCGGCGAGCGACGACTCCGGCTTCGATCCCGCCAAGCTGCGCGCCGAGGCGGAGGCCTGCCTGAAGCAGGTGGAGGCGCATGCCGATCCGCGCTACTACACCACCAGCGACGCGGTGCAGGACCTGGACGACGTGCGCCGCGCGCTGGGCGTGCCGGAGTTCGACCTGGTCGGCGTTTCCTATGGCACGCGGGTGGCGCAGCAGTACGCCGGACGCCATCCCGATGCGGTGCGCAGCATGGTGCTGGACAGCACGGTGCCGAACAGCGTGGTGCTGGGCGAGGATTTCGCGCAGAACCTCGACGACGCGCTGAAGGCGCAGTTCGCGCGCTGCGACGCCGACACTGCCTGCAAGCAGCGCTTCGGCCACCCGTACCAGACGCTGGTGCAGCTGCGCGATGCGCTGCGCGCGAACCCGCATCCGGTCAGCTTCCGCGATCCGGAGACCTACCAGACCGTGCAGCGCGTGCTGAGCGAGGACGCGCTGGTCAGCGTGGTGCGCATGTTCGCCTACACGCCGCCCACCGCTGCGCTGCTGCCGCTGTCGATCGATGCCGCCGCACACGGCGACGTGGGCCCGCTGCTGGGCCAGGCCAAGCTGCTCACTGTGGACATGGCCGACCTCGCCGGCAGCGGCATGTCGTACTCGGTGATCTGCAGCGAGGATGCCGACCTGCTCACCGCGCGCCCGCAGGATGCGGACACCCTGCTCGGCAACCACATGGTCGATGCCTACAAGGCGATCTGTTCGGTCTGGCCGAAGGGTGCGCGGCCGATGGATTTCCACCAGCCGCTCACGACCGCCAAACCGGTGCTGCTGCTGGCCGGCCAGTACGACCCGGTGACGCCGCCGCGCTACGCCGAGGAGGTGGCGAAGCACCTCGCGAACGCGCGTGTGCTGCTGTTCAAGGGTCAGGGTCACAGCGTGCTGGCGACCGGTTGCGGGCCGCAGCTGGTGCAGCGCTTCGTCGAGCACCTCGATCCGAAGACGCTGGACGTGGGCTGCCTCGACCGCTTGCAGCCCACACCGTTCTTCATCGACTTCAATGGAGCCACGCCATGAGCAAGCCCCAAGTGCCAGCGAGCGCCGTGCTGTTGGCCGCGGCTTTCATCGCCGCCGCCGTGCTGGATGCGCCGCAGGTCATCACCCAGGTCCTGCTGCCCTTGCTGGTCGCGTTTTCCGTGCTGACCGGCAGGCGGAGCACTTGTTTCAAGCGGGGGGAGCAGCCGTGATCGAAGTCAGGGATCTGCACAAGGCCTTCGGCAGCGTCAAGGCGGTCGATGGCGTCGGCTTCACCGCCCGCGACGGCGAGATCACCGGCCTGCTGGGCCCCAACGGCGCCGGCAAGACCACCACGTTGCGCATGCTCTACACGCTGATGACGCCGGACCGCGGCCAGGTGCTGGTGGACGGCATCGACGCCGTCGCCGACCCGCTGGCGGTGCGCCGCACGCTGGGCGTGCTGCCCGACGCGCGCGGACTGTACAAGCGGCTTACCGCGCGCGAGAACATCGAATACTTCGCGCGCCTGCAGGGCCTGGACGAAGCCGTGCTGCGCACGCGGCAGGAAGCGCTGGTAAACGCGCTGGAAATGCGCGACATCCTCGATCGCCGCACCGAGGGCTTCTCGCAGGGCCAGCGGGTGAAGACCGCGATCGCCCGCGCGCTGATCCACGACCCGCGCAACGTGATCCTCGACGAGCCCACCAACGGCCTCGACGTGATGGCCACGCGCGGCCTGCGCCGCTTCATGCAGCAGCTCAAGGGCGAAGGGCGCTGCGTGCTGTTCTCCAGCCACATCATGCAGGAGGTGGCGGCGCTGTGCGATCGCATCGTGGTGATCGCGCACGGCCGCGTGGTGGCCGACGAGACGCCCGATGCCCTCAGGGCGCAGACCGGCGAAACCAACCTGGAGGATGCCTTCGTGAAGATCATCGGCAGTGAGGAGGGTCTCGCCGCATGAGTACCGTCATGGCTTCGAAAGCGCGCCGCGCCGGCACTGCGTTCACCGTGTTCCTGAAGGAAGTGCGCGAGAACCTGCGCGACCGTCGCACGCTGACCAGTGCCTTCCTCACCGGCCCGCTGCTGGGCCCGCTGATCTTCGTGATGCTGATAAGCATTCAGGTCAACCGCGAACTGGACAAGGCCGACCAACCGCTGCACGTGCCGGTGATCGGCGCGCAGTACGCGCCGAACCTGGTCGACGCGCTGAAGGAGGGCGGCATCGTGCCGGACGCGCCGGTGGCCGACCCTGGCCTGGCCGTGCACAGGCAGGATGCCGACGTGGCGCTGCGCATCGCCGCCGACTACGGCAAGGCCTGGCGCAAGGGCGAGCCGGTACAGGTGGAGCTGTTCTACGACTCCTCGCGGCGCGACACCGCCGGCGCGGTGGAACGGGTAAGCAGGCTGGTGGAAACCTACGCCCGCCAGCAGGGCGCGATGCGGCTGGTGGCGCGCGGCCTGTCGCCTGGCACGGCGTGGCCGGTGCAGGTGGCCCGGCGTGACCAGGCCACGCCGCAGTCGCGCGCGGTGCTGATGTTCGCGATGCTGCCGTACTTCTTCATCATCACCTTGTTCATGGGCGGCATGTACCTGGCGATCGACCTCACTGCGGGCGAGCGCGAGCGGCAGTCGCTGGAACCGCTGTTCGCGAATCCGGTGGCGCGCTGGAAGATCCTCGGCGGCAAGCTCGCGGCGATCTGTGCGTTCTCGCTGGCCAGCCTGGCGATTACCCTGCTCGCGTTCGCGGTGGTGGGCCGCTTCATCCCCGCCGAAAAGCTGGGCATGGAGCTGGACCTGGGCTGGCATTTCGCCGGTACCGTGCTGCTGCTGATGCTGCCGCTGGTGCTGCTGCTGGCCGCGCTGCAGACCCTGGTGGCCGCGTTCGCGAAGAGCTATCGCGAGGCGCAGACCTACATCTCGCTGCTGCTGATGGTGCCGCTGATCCCCAGCGCGCTGCTGGCCTTCCTGCCGATCAAGGCGCAGGCGTGGATGTACGCGGTGCCGCTGCTGGGCCAGAACCTCGGCATCATGCAGCAGCTGCGCGGCGACGGCGTCAGCGGCGAACAATTCGCGCTGTGCCTCGCCGGCACGCTGGCGGCGGCACTGGTGGCGGTGGGCATCACTGCGCAGCTGTACCGCTCGGAGAAACTGGCGATTTCGGGCTGATTTCCGAAGCGTGTAGGAGCGCACCCTGTGCGCGATTGCCTCGGCGCTGATCGAGGCCAAAGCCATCGCGCACAGGGTGCGCTCCTACAGCAATCAGGCGCGGTGTTGGCCTGAATCAGCGGCGTAACGCAGTAGCCACTGCGCCACCGCCTGCGGCTGCTCGAGCTGCAGGTGGTGGCCGCCGGCCAGATGCTCCACTGCGATGTGCGGCACGCAAGCGGCGCGCGCGGCCATCATCGCCGCAGGCAGGTAGGGCGTGGCGGGTTGCGCCAGCAGCAGGCTGGTGGGTGCTTCGATGCCGGCGAGCAGGGCATGCAGTTGCGGCTCGGCCAGCCTGACCGCGGTGGGGCGCGTGAGGCGCGGATCGCTGCGCCATTGCCAGCCACCTTCGGCCTCGCGCAGGCCGCGTTCCACGATGGGACGCGCGAGTTGCGCATCCATGCCACTGGCCATGGAGCGGGCACGGGCGGCCTGCTCGGCGTCGCGGAACACGCGCAGCGCCTTGCCGTTCGCGGGCGGCGCAGCCAGCGCGTCGCGATAGCGTTGCAGCGTGTGCGTGCCGTCGTCGCCCAGCGGCCCCAGCCCCTCGATCAGCCACAAGTGATCGATCCGCCCCGGTGCCGCGGCGGCCACCAGCGAGGCGATGCCGGCGCCCAGCGAATGGCCGAGCAGGCTGCAGCGCGGCAGCGCCAGTGCATCGAGCGCGGTCAGCACGGCGCGCACGTGGTCGAGGAAGTGGTAACCGGCACCTGCAGGCAGATGATCCGAGTGGCCGTGGCCAGGCAATTCCAGCGCGATCACGCGGCAGTGCGGGGCGAGCAGCGGCGCAAGCAGGGCGAAGCTGTCGGCATTGTCCAGCCAGCCGTGCAGAGCGACGAGCGGCGGTGCCTCGGGTTCACCCCATTCCAGTGCGGTGAGCGTGAGGTGGGGCAGCGCGATGCGCCGTTCGCGCGGCGCGTTCACGCGGGCCAGCCGGCGAGGTGGCGGCGTACCAGCGCGGCCAGGCTTTGCGCCTGCTCCGCGCCGTCGTTGAGCGCAGGGATGTAGCGCAGCTTCTCGCCGCCGGCGGCGGTGAAGAAATCGCGGTTCTGCATCGCGATCTCCTCCAGCGTCTCCAGGCAGTCCACCGCGAAGCCGGGGCAGGCCACGTCGAGCCGTTGCACGCCTTCGGCGGCCAGCTGGCGCACGGTGGCGTCGGTATAGGGTTCCAGCCAGCGCTCGCGGCCCACCCGCGACTGGAAGCTCAGCAGCAGCTGCGATTCGTCGAGCTTCAGCCGTTCGCGCAGCAGGCGCGTGGTGGCGCGGCACTGTTCGGCGTAGGGATCGCCGAGGCGCACATAGCGCTCGGGGATGCCATGGAAGGAAAGCAGCAGCTTGTCGCCCCGTCCGTGTTCGCTCCACCAGCGCTCGATGCTCGCGGCCAGTGCCTCGATGTGGCCGGGATCGGCGTGGTAATCATTGATGAAGCGCAGCTCCGGCGGCCAGCGCAACGTCTTCATCGCGTCGGCCACCGCGTCGATCACCGAGCCGGTGGAGGTGGCTGAGTACTGCGGGTACAGCGGCAGCACCAGCAGGCGGCGCACGCCTTCCTTTTGCAAGGTCTCGATGGTCTTCGCCACCGCCGGCTCGCCGTAGCGCATCGCCAGCGCCACGCGCACGCCTCCGCCCAGTTCGGCCTGCAGCGCGCGTGCCAGCGCCTCGCTGTGCCAGCGCAGCGGGGAACCTCGTTCGTCCCAGATGCGTCCATAGGCATGCGCGGAGCGCCGCGGGCGCAGGCGCAGGATCACTCCGTGCAGGATCGGCCACCATTTCCAGCGCGGGTAATCGATCACCCGGCGATCGGACAGGAATTCGGCGAGATAAGGCCTGAGCGCCTTGGCGGTGGGCGCCGTGGGCGTGCCCAGGTTGACCAGCAGCACCGCTGTCTGAACGGATGTCGCCGCGGCAGGGATGGAAAGGCCGGCGGGGCCGGTATAGTGATTGTGGCTGGGCATCGTGATGCTGGCGGCAAAGCTGCCGCGAGTCTGCCACAACCGCCCCATCCCCACTCCATGGCCCCACCCCACGACGGAGCTGCCCATGTTCAAGAAGACATCTCTGTATCGCTTCATGCTGCTCGGCGCGGCCCTGCTGTTGCCGGCGATGGCCGCGCATGCCGACGACGTTACGCCGCCGCAGCGCGCGCAGAACGCGGTGCGCGTGTTGAACGAGATCGAGCAGGCGCCGGACAAGGCGATCCCTAGCGATCTGCTCAAGGACGCGAAGGCGATCGCGGTGATCCCCGACGTGTTGAAGGTGGGCTTCGTGTTCGGCGGCCGCCGCGGCGAGGGGCTGATCTCGGTGAAGAGCCCGGACGGCACCTGGTCGAACCCCAGCTTCATCTCCTTTGGCGGCGGCAGCGTGGGTTTCCAGATCGGCGTGTCGTCCACCGACGTGATCCTGGTGTTCCGCACCCAGCGCGGCGTGGACTCGATCGTCAACGGCAAGTTCACCATCGGTGCCGACGCCTCGGCCGCGGCCGGCCCGGTCGGCCGCACCGCTTCGGCCGCCACCGACCAGCAGCTGAAGGCGGAGATCTATTCCTACTCGCGCGCGCGCGGCCTGTTCGCCGGCGTGGCGCTGGACGGCTCGGTGCTGAAGATCGACCAGGACGCCAATGCGGCGGTGTACGGCCCCGGCATCACCCCGCGGCGGATCTTCGAGGGCGGCGTGAGCAACGTGCCGCCGGCGGTGGTGAAGTTCCGCGATACGCTGGAAGAGTACACTTCCAAGTGACCGCCTTGTGCGAAGATCGGCAGTTCGCGGGCGGAGCCGTTTCCGCCCGGGATCGCCTCGAGGAACATCATGGGTTTTGACAGCATCTGGCATTGGCTCCTGCTCCTGGTCATCGTGCTGCTGATCTTCGGCACCAAGAAGATCGGCAACATCGGCTCGGACCTCGGCAATGCCGTGCGCGGCTTCAAGAAGGCCATGCATGGCGACGAGGACGAGAAGGCGAAGGAGTCGCAGCAGACGAAGGAACAGCTGCGCGCCGATCCGCCGCCGGCCTCGTCGGCGAACGCCACGCAGGACCAGCGCGACTCGCACGAGTCGAAGTAAGCGCGGTCTGGAGTTCGCGCGATGATCGAGATCAGCTTCGGCAAGCTGGTGCTGCTCGCGCTCGTCGCGCTGATCGTGCTCGGCCCCGAGAAACTGCCCGGCGCGGCGCGCACCGCGGGCGCGCTGCTGCGCCGCGTGCGCAACGGCTGGGACAGCGTGCGCGCCGAGGTGGAGCGCGAACTGGAAGTGGAAGAGATCAAGCGCGCCGCCCGCGAAGCCGCCGCGCAGGCCGAGGCCGCGCAGGCCGGGTTCAAGGACAGCGTGCAGCAGGTGCGCCAGCCGGTCGACGAAGCGGTTTCGACACTCAAGACCGCGGCGACGCCGGAGCCGGCTGTCGCGGAGAGCGTGCCCGAGGCGCAGCAGGAATTGCCGCTGGGCGAACCGGTCGCCGCGCCGGCCGCGAAGGAGACCGCGCATGGCGGCCACTGATCCCGACGAACTCGGCGACGACCTGCAGCAAGGCCTGTTCTCGCACCTGATCGAGCTGCGCACGCGCCTGCTCAAGGCGATCGCCTGCGTGCTGCTCGTGCTGGTGGCGCTGGTGCCGTTCGCGAACCGGCTGTATTCGGAACTCGCCGCGCCGCTGGTGGCGCGCCTGCCGCAGGGCGCGCACCTGATCGCCACCGAGGTGGCCAGCCCGTTCATCACGCCGCTGAAGCTGGCGTTCTACACCGCGCTGTTCATCAGCATGCCGGTGATCCTGTACCAGCTGTGGGCCTTCGTCAGCCCCGGCCTGTACAAGCACGAGAAACGCCTCGCGCGGCCACTGCTGGTCGCCGCGCTGGCGCTGTTCTACTGCGGCTGCGCATTCGCGTATTTCCTGGTGCTGCCGGCGGCGTTCCGCTTCCTCACCGCGGTGACCCCCGCGGGCGTGGAGATGATGACCGACATCACGCACTACCTCGATTTCGTGATGCTGATGTTCTTCGCCTTCGGCCTGTGTTTCGAGGTGCCGGTGGCGGTGGTGATCCTCGCCGCGGTGGGCATCGTCGATCTCGCCAAGCTGCGCAACGCGCGGCGCTACGCCATCGTGGGCGCGTTCGCGGTGGCCGCGATCATCACGCCGCCGGACATCACCTCGATGATCATGCTGGGCATCCCGATGTGCCTGCTCTACGAGCTGGGCATCCTCGCGGTGCGCTGGTTGCTGCCGGGCAAGGCAGCGGGCTGAGCGCCAGCCGTTTGCGCGGGAGCGGTTGTGTAGGAGCGGCTTCAGCCACGACATGACGTCATGCCGTCGCGGCTGAAGCCGCTCCTACACCTCGTTCCTATGGTGTCGCGGGCGCCGGTGCAGCCGTCGTGGCTGCTGGTGCGGGCACCGAGCTGGCCGGTGCCGGCAATGGTTCCACCTTGGTGCTGTCACTGGGTCGCAGTGCCAGCCCGCCGTGCTTGTACAGGTCGCTGGCCACCTGGTAGTAGGCGATCGCGGTGTCCACCAGGTTCTGCCTGATCGGCACCACGGGCGTGGCGTCGCCGGTGGCGAAGTCCGGCTTCAGCTGTTCCAGCCGCTTGCGCGGTTCCAGGATGGTGAGCGTGTCGCCGCGCACGTAGCCCAGCTTTTCGTAGGTGCCGGGGAAGGCGTGGCCCTCAGCAGGCGTGCGCTGGAACACGTCCTGGCCGAAGAAGCGCGAGCGGTAGCTGAAGTCGAGCAGGCCGAGCAGGGTGGGCGGGATGTCCAGCTGGCCCATCAGTGCGTCCACGCGCTCGGGCTTGAACTGCTTCGGCGCGTAGATCCACAGCGGGATGTGGTAGCGGTTGATCGGGATGCTGGTCTTGCCCGCGCTGGAGGCGCAGTGGTCGGCGGTGATCACGAACACCGTGTCGTCGAAGTACGGCTTCTCGCGTGCCCGCTTGATGAAATCCTCGATCGACCAGTCGGTGTAGGCCACCGCGCCCTGGCGCGACGGCGCCTGGAACTTCACCCGGTCGGCCGGATAGGTGTAGGGCCGGTGGTTCGAGGTGGTCATGATGTGCAGGAAGAACGGCTTGCCCTCGGCGTGGACCTGGTCCATCTGGCTCAGCGCCAGCGTGTACAGGTCCTCGTCGGACACGCCCCACACGTTCTGGCTGTGGATGGGCATGTCCTTCGGGATCGCGCCGCGATCCACCGTCTTGTAGCCGTTGTGGCTGAAGAAGTAGTTCATGTTGTCGAAGTAGCCGTAGCCGCCGTAGACGAACTCCGACACGTAGCCGCGATCGTTGAAGATGCTGGCCAGCGAGAACAGGTTCTCGTTGTCGTGCTCGCGCACCAGCGAATCGCCCGGCGTGGGCGGCACCGACAGCGACAACGCCTCCAGCCCGCGCACCGTGCGCGTGCCGTTCGCATAGAGGTTGTCGAAGAAGATGCTCTTGTCGACCAGCGAGTCGAGGAAGGGCGTGAGGCCTTCGGTGTTGCCGAACGTGCCGAGGTAGTCGCCGGACAGGCTCTCCACGCTGATCAGCACCACGTTGAGGTGCTTCTCCGGCCCGCTGGCACGGATCGCGCGGGTGAGGTCGCGCGGGTCGTCACTGACGAAGCTCGCGTTCGGCGCCTTGAGGTCCGCGCGGATCAGCTTGAACGCCTCCTCGTCGGGCAGGCTGCGGTAGAACTTCTTGTAGTCGAGGTGGCTGGAGCGGAACGCGGCGAAGAACTGGTAGATGCCGTTGCCGGCCAGCTCATTGACGTAGTTGTTCGCGGTGCGGTCCTTCATCTCGCCGTTGACCGCGGCCACCGAGATCGCGGTGAGCACCAGCCACACCAGCGGCACGCGGGCGCGCTGCATCAGCGTGCTGCCGTCGTCGCGCGCGCGCAGGCCCCGGCGGGAGAGCACGAACACCACCAGCGCCAGCACCACCAGCAGGGTCAGCCAGGTGCCGATCGGGTAGGACTCGCGGATGTTGCCGATCACCTCGGTGGTGTAGACGAGGTAGTCCACCGCGATGAAGTTGAAGCGCGAGCTGAACTCGTTCCAGAACACCAGCTCCGACGCAGCCACGAACAGCAGGCCGTACAGCAGCGCCAGGCCCAGGATGTACAGCCCCCACTGCCCGCTGGCCCGGCTGTAGGCCAGTGCGGGCAGCGGCAGGAAGAACAGGAACACCGGGATCAGTGGTCGCACGTCCTTCAGGTGCGCGTGCCACATGAGGTGCAGCACGCCGAAGCAGGCGGCGAACAGCAGCACCAGGATGGCGAGCCAGGCCAGCCAGCGCGCCAGCCCCGCCACCGTCGCACGGCGGGTCGGCACCAGCCACAGGAACAGCACCATCGGCCACGCCAGGTACAGGAAGGTGACCAGGTCGTAGCCCAGGCCCACGCCGAACGCGTACAGCCAGTGCAGCGGATTCGGCGCCACGTTGCTGCCGGACATCACCAGCAGCACGATGCGGGTGACGAACGAGATCGCGAGGTAGGTGATGCCCAGCCACCACAGGGGCCGGAACCGCTGGCGCAGCGGCGAGGGAGAGAACAGGGCGCGCGACACGGGCAGCTCCAGGCGACAAGGGAAGCGAAGAAGGGCCGGCGGGGCCGGCGTCCATGCAGGCGTTATACCCGCATGGGCTTAGATGTTACATAGTATCATTTCGGCAGTTCGGCAATCGCGGCGATGCGGGCGCGTTCCATCGCCGTGCCGATCGCCGGTCCGGCGAGCCCCTGCGCCACGAACGGCGTCGCGCTCACCGCCGCGGCGGCGGCGAGGGCGCGGCGCAGCCAGTCGGCCTGCGGGTAGTCGTCGTGCGCGTGGCCCAGCCGGCCGCGCTTGTCGGCGAGGCAGGCGGCGAGGAAAGTCTCCAGCCGCTCGGGCCGGCGCAGCGCGTCGAGTGCCGTGAGCAGCTTCAGCACCGTGGCCGGCTTCAGCTCCAGCGCGCGATGCGCGTTGAGGTGTTCGCGGCAGACCAGCTCGGCCAGCGCGGCGTGTTCGGTCGGCACCTTCAACCGCGTCGCCAGCGCGCGCAGCGGCGCCACGCCGCGTTGCTCGTGCATCACGTGCCGCGGCAGTTCGGCGGCGGGCGTCAGCGCCTTGCCGAGGTCGTGGGTGAGCGCGCAGAAACCCACGAGGTCGTCGCCCGGCGCGATGGCCGCCGCGGCATCCAGCACCAGTTCCATGTGCACGCCGGTATCGATCTCGGGATGGAACTCCGCGCGCTGCGTTACGCCGTACAGCGCGTCGACCTCGGGGAACAACACGCGCAGCGCGCCGGCCTCGCGCAGCACGCGCAGGAAGGCAGACGGCTGCGCCTCGGCCAGCGCCTTGCGCGTCTCCGCCCACACCCGCTCGGGCACCAGGTGATCCACCTCGCCGTCGGCCACCATCTGCCGCAGCAAGGCCATGGTCTCGTCGGCCACGGTGAACCCCAGCGGCGCAAAGCGCGCGGCAAAGCGTGCCACCCGCAGCAGGCGCACGGGATCCTCCGCGAAGGCCGGCGAGACATGGCGAAGCACGCGCGCCTCGAGATCGCGCACACCGCCGTAGGGGTCGATCAATGCGCCGTGCTCGTCCTCGGCGATCGCGTTGATCGTGAGGTCGCGCCGCGCCAGATCCTGCTCCAGCGTCACCGCCGGATCGGCGTGGAACTCGAAGCCGTGGTAGCCGCGTCCGCTCTTGCGCTCGGTGCGCGCCAGCGCATGCTCCTCGCCGGTTTGCGGGTGCAGGAATACCGGGAAATCCTTGCCCACCGGCTTGTAGCCCAGCGCCAGCAGGTCTTCCGGGCACGCGCCGGTCACCACGTAATCGCGGTCGCCCTCCGGCCGTCCCAGCAGCTTGTCGCGGACCGCGCCGCCGACGAGATAAATGCGCATGGGCGCGATTGTGGCATGGTGGGGCAAATCGGCTTGGTCTGCGGCGATTTGCCGGTTGCTGCGCTTGGCGCCCATCCGCGCCGCATCATTTCCCGAAGGTGCGCAGGTGGCGCGGTGCCCTCAGGCCACCAACGCCTTCAGCACATGCTTCGGATCGTTCCGGATGGCGCGCAACAGGGCGCGCGCCGGCCCGGTGGGTTCGCGCCGGCCCTGTTCCCAGTTGCGCAGGGTGCCCACGTCCACCGCGAGCACTCTGGCGAACTTGGGTTGCGACAGGCCGGTGGCGGCGCGGATTTCCTTGATGCTCAGGGCATCCACGTGGAACTCGCGCGACGGCGCGCGTTCGCCGCGCGCGATCTCGCCGACCTGTTCCACGCTTTCCAGAAGTTCGGCAAAGAGTTTCTTGTCCATGGTCAGCTCCACTGATCGATGATGGCTTTCAGCGCCTGCTTCTGTCGGGCAGTCAGGTCATCGGCGACGTTCTTCGGGTAGGCGAACAGCAGGGCGATCTGCGAGTCGCTCACGAAGTGGTAGTAGATGACGCGGGCGCCGCCGCGCTTGCCGCGACCTTCCAACGCAAGGCGAATCTTCCTGAGGCCGCCGGTGCCTTGGATGACGTCGCCGGCTTCGGGGTTGTCAGCGAGGAAGCCTTGGAACTCGGCGTACTGTTCATCCGTCACCAGCTCGGTGATCTGGCGTGTGAACACCGGCGTCTCGATGAAGATCATATACGAATGGTGCGTCATTGACGCACCATGAGTCAATGACGCGTCGCCGCTCGCATTGAAGCGCAGTGAGGCCTACCGGTTGGCGTTGCTCGCAGCCGCCGGCGCTTGCACCGAACCGGCGGGAGCCGGCGGCGGTGCCGGGCAATCCACCGTCTTGCGCGGCGTCGTGCTGTTCGGCAACGCGTAGGGCTGGCCGATCGGGGTGAGCCGGTCGGACATCGGCAGCACCTTGCCGTGCAGGCGCCAGCCGTACATCACGCTGTAGTCCATCACGCGGGCCACGTATTCGCGGGTTTCCTTGTACGGGATGGTGGCGATGAACAGGTCGGGCGGCAGCGTGCTGCGCGCGGCCAGCCACTGATCGACGCGGTTGGGGCCGGCGTTGTAGGCGGCGCTGGCGAGCCAGGGCGCGCCGTTGAAGCGCGCCGCCACCTGCGCCAGGTAGCGCGTGCCCAGCGCGATGTTCGTCGCGGGGTCGTACAGACTGTCGCCACCGGCCCAGGCGAGGCCGTTGCGCTTGGCCACCAGGGCAGCGGTGGCGGGCACCAGTTGCATCAGGCCGCGGGCGTCGGCGCCGGAGCGCGCGTCGCTCATCCACGCGCTTTCCGCGCGCAGGATGCCGTAGGCCCAGGCGGGGTCGATGCCGGCCTGTCCGGCCTGCGGCACCAGGCCGTCCTGGCTGGCCAGCGGGAAGCGCAGCGTGTAGTAGCGCAGCGCCTCGCCGCGGTTGAGGGTGAACGCCGCGCGGTCGTACCAGCCGCGGGCGTCCGCCAGTTCGACGGCCAGCACCTGGGTGCGTTCGTCGGCGCCGTCCAGTGCGCGCGACCATTCGCGCCGCGCCAGCTTCGGCAGGTCCACCGCGAACAGTTCGAACGCACGCAGCAGGCCGGGCTGCGCGAGCAGCGCCTGCTCCTGCTGCGGGTCGTCGACATGGGTGCGCGGGCAGATCGCGTAGGGCTGCTTGAGTTGGTCGGCGGCGAGGAAGCCGAAGAACGTGGTCGCGCCGGCGAGGTCGGCGTAGATCGCTTGCGCCTGCTCGGCCTGGCCGGTGGCGGCCAGAGCGCGGGCGCGGAACCAGCGCCATTCGGCGTCCTGCTGCTGCGCCGCCGGCATCGCCGCGATCGCCGCCAGCACGGCGGGCCAGTCCTGCGCGGCCAGCGCCACGCGCACGCGCCATTCGCGGGTGGCGCTGGTCTGCGCGGCGGCGGGCAGGGCGATCAGGCGTTGCAGCGCGTTCGTGTCGAAGTCGGTGGCGTGGAACAGCGCCAGCGCGCGCAGGACCGAGTTGCGTTGCGTGGTGCTGAACTGGAAGCGAGTTTGCAGCTGCTGCCAGGCCGTGTCGGCGGCGGGCGTGTCGCGGCGCGCCTGGCGTTCCAGCGCCAGCGTGGCGGCCTGGCGCGCGCGCGCGGTGTCGGGCCAGCTCGCGGCGGCGGCCACGGCGGAAGCGGGATCGCGCAAGGCCTGCGCCAGCCACTGCGCTTCCTGGTTCTGCGGCGCCGGCAGCCAGTTGGCCAGCGCGGCGATGGTGCCGCCCTTGCCGGCGTCGGCGGCGCGGTCGATGCGCGCCCACAGGCGCGGCGTGGTCAGCAGGCCCTGGTCGTGCGCGGCCTGCAGCACGGGGTCGCAGGCGCCGGGTAGCTCGGGCCGGGTCCACAGATCGGCGAGGTCGCGGTCGAAGTCCAGCGTGGCGCCGCCCCCCATGCGCGCCTGCAGCGCGTCGCAGGCGAGCGCGTCGCCCATGCCGGGCTGGTACAGCGCGAGGAAGCCGTTCCAGTCCTGGCGCCGCGCGAGCTCCAGCAGGAAGTCGCGGCGCAGATCCTGCGCTGGGATCAGGTCCGGATATTTCGCGAGGTACGCCTGCACCGTGGCCAGGTCGGTCTGGCGGAGGTCGTGCTCCAGCGCGGCGGCGGGCAGGTAGGGATAGAGCGGGTAATTGCGCAGCTTCGCGGCGTACGCGCGCCAGCCGTCGCCACCCTGCTGGGCTGCGGCCCACGCCTGCTTGAACGCGGCGCGCTGCGCCGCGGTCGGTGTGGCCGCGCGCGCGCCGACGGCGACGAGCAGGGCGCCACAGCCGAGCAGCAGGGCCGACAGGCGGGTGAGGGAATGGCGCCGCGGCGCTGCCTTCGCAAACATGCAAACTCCTTGGTGATCCCCTGCAGCGGATTGTAGTGGATGCGTCTGAATGCTTCGGCGCGAGGAGCGGGGAAATGAGGGGCGAGTGAATGGAGAAGGCGCGGCACGTCCCGTTCTTCTCTCGTTGCCCACAGTCGCGCACGAGGTCGCTCCACATTTCGTGCCGTGTACGCCTGATAAGCTGGCGCACCTCGCTCCCGTTCGCGCAGGCTCGGCATGTCGTTTTCTCCTACCTCCCGCGGCCGTCGCCTCGTCGCCTGGCTGGCGTTGGTGTCGTTCGCCCTGGCCGGCGCAGCGTGGTGGTGGTGCGGGGGCCGCCCGGTGGATTTGCCGGACGCGCCTTCGGCGCGCATCGCCTGCGTTTCCTACGCGCCGTTCCGCGAAGCGGGCGAAACGCCGCTGGATCCGCATGCCTTCGTCAGCCCCGCGCGCATCGACGCCGATCTGCGCGCGCTGTCCGAGCGCTTCGATTGCGTGCGCACGTATTCGCAGGGGCAGGGCCTGTCCGCGGTGCCGGGCATCGCGGCGCGCTATCACATGCAGGTGCTGATGGGCATCTGGCTGGACCGTGATCCCAAGGCGAACGCCGAGCAGGTCGCGCTGGGCATCGCCACCGCACGCGCACACCCCGATGTGCTGCGCGGCGTGATCGTGGGCAACGAGGTGCTGCTGCGCGGCGAGTTGTCGAGCAAGGAAATCGCCGGCTACCTGCGCGAGGTACGCGCGGCGCTGCCGGCGGACATTCCGGTGAGCTATGCCGACGTGTGGGAATACTGGCTGCGCCATCCGGAACTCGCCGGCGCGGTGGACTTCGTCACCATCCACATCCTGCCGTACTGGGAGGACCAGCCGGTGCCGCCGGAGCGCGCGATCCGGCACGTCGAGAACGTCTACGCGAAGGTCGAGCAGGCGTTTCCCGGCAAGCGCGTGATGATCGGCGAGACCGGCTGGCCCAGCGCGGGGCGGCCGCGCCGCGATGCGGTGGCCAGCCGGGTGAACGAGGCGCGCTATCTGCGCGAATTCCTCCGCTACGCGGCCAGCGTGCAGATGCCGTACAACGTGATCGAGGCCTTCGATCAGCCGTGGAAGCGCGCGCAGGAAGGCACGGTGGGCGGCTACTGGGGCATCTTCGATGCGCAGGCGCGACCGAAGTTCGCGATGCAGGGGCCGGTGGTGGAGATCCCGCGCTGGTGGCTGGGCTGGCTGGCCGGCGCGACCGGCGCGGCGCTGTTCGTGCTGGTCGGTCTGCGGCGCCGGCGCTGGGAGCGACGGCGTGGCTGGACGGCGCTGGGCCTGGCCGGTTTCGCCAGCGGCTGCGCGCTGGCCTGGCAATGGCGGCAGATGGTCTACGCCTGTCGCGACGACTGGGAATGGACCGTTTCCATCGTCGCCTGCCTCGCCGCGCTGTTCACCGCGCTGCGGCTCGCGAGTTGGCTGGCCGGGCGAGTGGCGGGCGCGCCATACAAGCCGGCACCGGCGGGGCGGCTGCGTTTCGCCTGGCTGTTCCTGCTGGCGCTGTACGGCCTGCTGCTGGTGTTCGACGGCCGCTACCGCGACTTCCCGCTGGGACTGTTCGCGCTGCCCTGCGTGGGTTATGCGCTGACGGCGTGGCTGGACGAGCGCGTGCGAACGCCCTCGCGCGAGGCGCTGTTCCTCGCCGCATGGCTGCCGTTGCTGGCCGCCGTGGTGGTGGTGCTGGAGCTGGGTGAAAACCCGTCGACCTGGTTGTGGCTGGTGCTCAACCTCGCCATCGCCGTGCCGGTGCTGCAGGCCGCATGGCAGGCGCGCGCCACCCGGGCGCGCACAGGCGATATGCTCGGCTGATTCCATGGCGAGGATCGACAACATGCAACTGGACAAGCGACGCATCGTGGTGACCGGTGCCTTCGGCACCTTGGGGGCGGCGGTGGTGCGCGCCGCGCTGGACGCAGGCGCCGCGGTGGCGGCGATCGACCGCGCGCCGGTGCCGGCGAACCTTGGTGCGGCGCATGGCTTCGGCGGCGTGGACCTGGCCGACACCGCCGCGGCGAAGCACGCGATCGACGCCGCGGCCGAGGCATTGGGCGGGCTCGACGCGCTGGTGAACATCGCCGGCACATTCCGCTGGGAGACCTTGGCCGACGGCGATCCCGACACCTGGGACCTGCTCTACCGGATCAACCTGCGCACCGCGGTGGCGGCGAGCAAGGCCGCGCTGCCGCACCTGCCCGACGGGCGCGGGCGCATCGTCAACATCGGCGCGAACTCGGCGTTGAAAGCCGGCGCCGGCGTGGGCGCCTACACCGCGTCGAAGTCGGGCGTGATGCGCTTCACCGAGTCGCTGGCCGAGGAGCTGAAGCCGCGCGGCATCACCGTCAATGCGCTGCTGCCCAGCATCATCGACACGCCGCCGAACCGTGCCGACATGCCCGATGCGGATTTCAGCCGCTGGGTGCGGCCGGAGCAGTTGGCAGACGTGATCGTGTTCCTGCTGTCCGACGCGGCGTCGGCGGTCACCGGTGCGTTGATTCCGGTGACGGGGCGGGTGTAGTCGCCACATCGTTGCCTGCGCCCTGCAGTTGCACGAGGCGCAGGCAGCCGACCAGCAGCGCCAGTGCACCCGGCTCGTAGTTGTAGAGCTGCAACGCGACCGCACCCAGCGCAGCAGCCAGCCACGCCAGCGCGCGCGAGCGGCGCAGCAGCGCCAGCACCGCGGCGATGAGCGCGATCACGCCATAGACGTCATGCAGGAAGCCCAGCACCAGCGCCTGGCGCAATGCGCACCAGGTGGGCGCCTGCGCCGCCGTGCACAGCTGCGCCATCGCGGGCGGCTCGATCAGGCCGTAGCGCAGCCACGCCGCGACCAAGCCGGCCAGCACCGGCAGCAACCACGGTGTCAGCGTGCGCAGCCAGCGGGCGCTCATCGACGATCCCCGCGTGCGGCTGGCGCCGCGGGCAGGCGGATCTCGGCCGCCAGCGCGAGATGGTCGGAAAACGCCTGTGGCAGTGTCCATACCTTCTCCAGCGCCACCGAGGGCGAGACGAGAATGTGGTCCAGTGCGCGTTTCGGCTTCCAGCTGGGGAAGGTAGGCGTGGGCTGCACGGGTGGCTGCAGCCGCGTGCGGGCGAACAGCTGGCGCATCTCGGCGCTCCCGAGCTCGGTGTTGAGGTCGCCCATCAGCACCACGTGCGGGTGGTCCTGCAGGATCTCGGCGATGAAGCCCAGCTGGCGCGCGCGCGTGGGTGCACGCAGCGAGAGGTGGGCGATCACCACGGCGAGCGCGTCCTCGCCTTCGCCGAAGCGCACCAGCAAGGCGCCGCGGCCGTGGCCGGGCAACGGATAGTCGATCACCGCGCTGGGCTCGATGCGGCTGATCAGCCCGTTCGCGGTGTGCGACAGCTTCGCCACCGGTCGGTTCGGCTGGTGGCTCCAGTACGGCATGCCGGCGGTTTCGGCGAGGTAGCGGGTCTGGTTGAGGAAGCCCGAGCGCAGGCTGCCGGCGTCGGCTTCCTGCAGGCCGATCACGTCGAACTCCGGCAGCAGCGCGGCGAGGCGGTCGAGGTTGTCGATCTTGCTGCGCCCCGGCAGCACCGCATTGAGGCTGCGGGTGACGTATTCGCTGTAGCGCTGCACGCTGGCGCCGGCGAGGATGTTGCAGCTCAGCAGGCGCAGGCGGTGTTCGGCGGCGGCGGGGACGGAAGGGGCGCGATTCATCAGGCTGCGTACGGTACACGCGGAAGACCGCAACGGACGTGAACGCCCCTCAGACGATCACTTGCCGCCCTTGTCCGCCTCGGCGAGTTCGCGCTTGGCCAGCCACTGTGCCACCGCGGACAGCTCGTCCAGCGTGTGCACGTTGGTGACCCGGTACTTGCCGTTGACCACGATGCTGGGCGTGCCATCCACGCCCCACTTCTGGATCAGCGCCAGGTCCGCCTTCAGCTTCGTGGTGGCGGCGTCGGAGGTGGCGAGGCGCATGAACTCGGCGCGATCCACGCCTTCGCGGGCGTAGTAGTCGGCCAGTTCGTCCATCGTGTTGATCGGATAGTGCTGGGCGAACTTGGCCACAAACAGCTGCAGGTGAGTGCGATCCGCCACGCCCAGCTGCTTGGCCGCGTAGTAGGCGCGCGCGAACGGCAGCCACTCGGCGCTGAACGGCGCCGGCACCAGCTCGAACTTGACGCCCTTGGGCAGCGATTCCTTCAGCTTCTCGGCGATCGGCGCGAACTCGGCGCAATGGATGCAGCCGTAGGAGAACACCTCGGCCACCTCGACCTTGCCCTCATCGCTGTAGCGCTGGTGCGGGCCGGGCACGGTCACGTACTGGTCGCCCTCGGTGTACGGGGCAGGCGTGCCGGATTGCGCGGTGCAGGCACTGGCCAGCGCGAGGCCGGCAAGCAGGGTGATGGTGCGCAGACGGGCGAGGTGCTTCATGGAGGGATGCTCGGCGTAATGTTGCGGTGGACGGGGTCGATGAGCCAGCTTACTTGCCGGCACCAGAGGCGGCTTCCTTGGCCACCAGCCATTGGACCAGTTCAATCGTTCGCTGCACGCTGCCCACGTCGTGTGGCGAGACGCGGTATTTGCCGTCCACCACGATGTTGGGTGTTTCGTTCACGCCATAGGCCCGCTGCATGTCGTCGGCCTGCTTCATCCGGGTGTTCACCGAGAAGGAGTTGGCCACCGCCACGAACTCTTTGGGATCGACGCCGAACTTGGCATAGAACTTCGCGATGTCCTCGATCGTGGGCCACGCGCCCTTGGACTTGGGGCGGCCGGTGTTGAGGTCGTAGGTGGCCGTTTCGCCGGTCTTCCAGGTGGCATCGTAGAACGCATCATGGGCCTTGGCGCGCACGCCCAGCGCCTCGGCGGCGAAGAACGCACGCTGGTATACCACCCAGTTTTCGTCGGGACGCATCGAGGACGGCAGGTAGTGCACCACCGCATCCGCCGGCAGACCGTGCTCGATCTGGTCCATCGCGATGTGGAAGGCGTTGCAGGCTGGGCAGGCGTAGGAGAACACTTCCACCACTTCGATCTTGTCGGTGGGGATGTATTTGGACTGGGCCGGGTCGATGCGCTGATAGTCCTTGCCTTCGACCCACTTGCCGTCGTCGACGAAGGGTTGGGCAGCAGCTACGGGCGTGTTGGTGGTCGCGGTGGCTGGTGCAGCAGCGCTGGTGTTCGCGGCCGGAGCCGCGGTGGCGACGCTGGTCGGCGCAACACTGGTGCTCGGGGTCGATGTGCTGGCGGTGGTCGCTGGCGTAGCTGACGTGGTCGCTGCGGTACTACTGGTGCTGGTCGGCGTGGTCGGAGTGGTCGGAGTGGTCGGCGTAGTGGTGCCGTTCTCGCCAGCATGGCCGCAGGCGGCCAGTGCCAGCAGGCCGGCGAACAGGGTCAGCGTGCGCAGTCGAGCGAGATGCTTCATCAGGGAGTGCTCAGCGGGACGCTGTGGGGACGGTGGAGCCGGATTACTTGCCGGCACCGGCGGCGGCTTCCTTGGCCACCAGCCACTGGGTCAGCTCGATCGCGCGTTGCACGGTGCCCACGTCGGAGGGTGAGAAGCGGTACTTGCCGTCCACCACGATGGTGGGGGTGCCGGGTACGCCGTAGGCCTTGATGAGGTCGTCGGCCTGCTTCATCTTGGTGTTGACCGAGAAGGAGTTGGCCACCGCCACGAATTCCTTGGGGTCCACGCCGTGCTTCGCGTAGAACTTCGCGATGTCCTCGATCGTGGGCCAGGCGCCCTTGGGCTTGGGGCGGCCCGTCGAGAGGTCGTAAGTGGCGGTCTCGCCGGTCTTCCAGGTGGCGTCGAACATCGCGTCCTGGGTCTTGGCGCGCACGCCCAGCGCCTCGGCGGCGTAGAACGCGCGCTGGTATACCGGCCAGTTCTCGTCGGGGCGGAACGCGGCGGGCAGGTAATGCACCACGGCATCCGCCGGCAGGCTCTTCTCGATCTGGTCCATCGCGATGTGGAAGCTGTTGCAGGCCGGGCAGGCGTAGGAGAACACCTCCACCACCTCGATCTTGTCGGTGGCGACAGCCTTGGGCTGGGCCGGATCGATGCGGAAGTAATCCTTGCCCTCGACCCACTTGCCGTCGTCGACGAAAGGCGCCGCGGCGGGCGGAGTCGCGGCTGCCGTCGTTGCTGCGGTCGCGGGCGTGGCCGTGCTTGCCGCGGCGGTCGTGGCCGCGGCGGTCGGTGCGGCACTGGTCGCCGGTGCCGGTGCGTTGGCGGTCGCGGGCGCAGCCGGCGCCGTCGCGGCGGTGCTGGCGGCCGCGGGCGTGGCCGGCGCGGCCGTGCCGTTGTCGCTGGAATGGCCGCAGGCGGTCAGCGCCAGCAGGGCGGCGCACAGGATAGCCAGACGCTTCAACATGGGTTACCTCGGTGGTGCGGGTATGCGGGACGCGGATGCGCAGGCCTGTCGCCGGCGCATCCGGCGAAGGATCAAGGCGTGGCTGCGGCCGGCTTCTGCAGGTCTTCGGCGGTGGCCGGGTGCAGGCCCTCGACGTAGCTGGCCAGCGCGGCGATGTCGTCCGTACTCAGTTTCTGGGCAATCGCCGGCATGATCTGCGAGTGCGCATCCGTGCCCCAGCTGGTGCCGTCATGCCAGGCCTTCAGCGTGGCCTGGACGTACTGCGCGTGCTGGCTCTCCAGCTGCGGGTACATCGCGCCGGGATTGCCGCGGCCGTCGATGCTGTGGCAAGCCATGCAGGCGGGGATGCCGCGCTTGGCGTCGCCCTCGCGGAACAGCTGCTGGCCGTGCTCGACCAGCGCCTGGTCGGCCACGCCGGGCAGCGCGGTCTTGCTGGCGAAGTAGGCGCCGATGTCGTGCATGTCCTGCTCGGACAGCGGCGTGGCCATGCCCAGCATGATCGGGTTCTGGCGCTTGCCGCTCTTGAAGTTCTCCAGCTGGTGGACGATGTACTGCTCGCTCTGTCCGGCCAGCTTGGGGTATTGCGGATCGGTGGAGTTGCCGTCCATGCCGTGACAGGCGCCGCAGGCGGCGGCCTTGGCCTGGCCCGCGGTGGCGTCGCCCGGCTTCGCCGCAGCGGTTTCGGCGGCGGGCGCGGCTTCAGCGGGCGCCGCCGCCGTGTTGGCCGTTGCCGGCGCGGTCGTCGACTTGGCGGCGTCCTGCGCCATCGCCGTGCCCGCTGCCATGGCGAAGATCAGGACTGCGGCGGAGCCCAGCACGACGGGTCGAAAACCTGCGAACCGAAAACTCATACACTTCCCCTCCCAGAAACTGTCGAAGGCTGCCACCGCTTGCCGGTATCGGCGCCACGGGCAGAAACCATCGGATTATCCCCGTGCCTTCGCGCTCCGGTCAAACCATGCCCAACCTTCTGCAAGGCGCGCACTTCGTGCTCGCCGCCCACCGCATCAGCCAGTTGCCCGCCGATACGGGCGCCGAGGTGGCGTTCGCCGGCCGCTCCAACGCGGGCAAGTCCAGTGCGCTCAACGCGCTCACCAACCACAAGGGCCTGGCGCGCACCTCCAAGACGCCCGGCCGCACCCAGCAGATGGTGGCGTTCGCGCTGCCGCCGCTGGCGCAGGGCGAGGGCGAGCCGCCGCTCGTGGCGCGCCTGATCGACCTGCCCGGCTACGGCTACGCCAAGGTGCCGGAAGACTTGCGCGCGCACTGGAAGCAGGAGATCGACGCCTATCTGCATCGCCGGCAGAGCCTGCGCGGCGTGGTGCTGATCGCCGACATCCGCCATCCGCTCAAGGAGTTCGACCGGATGATGCTGGACTTCTGCTTCGCCACCGGCCTGCCTTGCCACCTGCTGCTGACCAAGGCCGACAAGCTCTCGCGCAACCAGGCTGCGCAGGCGCTGGCGGCGATGCGCAAGAGCTTCCCCGACGGCCTGCACGCCACCGCCCAGGTGTTTTCCTCGCCCGCCGGCACCGGCGTGGACGAGGCGCGCGAACGGGTGGTGGAACTGCTGCGTACGCCGCGATTGTAGGAGCGCACCCTGTGCGCGATGGCTCTGGCGCTGAACAAAACCAGAGGCCATCGCGCACAGGGTGCGCTCCTACGCGCGACATGTGGCGCGCATGCGCGGCAGATCGTCGCAGTCTGCGGGAAAAGTGCGATCTACGCCGCGAGGGCTTCCATGAACACCGCGCACAGCGCTTCCATGCCCGCGCGGTCCTCCGCGTCGAAGCGGGCCACGTGCGGACTGTCCACGTCCCACACGCCGAGCAGGCTGCCGTCGGCACGCACCAGCGGCACCACGATCTCCGACTGCGAGGCGGCGTCGCAGGCGATGTGGCCGTCGAACGCGTTGACGTCGCGCACCAGCTGCGTCTGCCGCGTCTGTGCCGCGGCGCCGCACACGCCCTTGCCCAGCGCGATGCGGATGCAGGCCGGCTTGCCCTGGAACGGGCCGACCACGAGTTCCGTGCCGTCGTACAGGTAGAAGCCGCACCAATTGAGCCCGGGCAGGCTGTGGAACACCAGCGCGGAGAAGTTCGCCGCGTTCGCGATCAGACTGGGCTCGCCGTGCAGGAGGCCCCGCGCCTGCTGCGCGAGGTCGGCGTAGTGCTCGCGCTTGTCTGCGTAGGCCTGCGTTTTCAGTTCGAACATGGTGCGCTCGCAAGGGATGGTGTTGACCGGCTGCTGTGAGCCGAGGGAAGGGTTTTTCGCCGCTGACTGCCCGAACGCAGTCCGGTCGAACGGCAAGAACGAAGCCCGAACCCGTATTATGCGCGGGTCGCACGGATGAGGATGGGACATGAGCCTGGTCGAGCATCGCGAAGGCATCGAGGCGGGGCGGCTGGACATGTTCGTGGACGGTGCGTTCGCGTTCACGCTGACCTTGCTGGCCATCGGCGGCGAAACCATCCCGAACACGGCGGAGAAGCTGCTGCACATCCTGGCCGGCGTGCCGGCGGCGGCGATCTGCTTCGCCCAGATCGCCTGGATGTGGCACGGTCACGTGCGCTGGCGCCATCTGTGTACGCGAACCTCGCGAACCGGTCTGCTGCTGTCGCTGACGCTGGTGTTCTTCGCGTTGATCTTCGTCTATCCGTTGCACATGGTGTACGGCGCAGCGTTGTACGGCCTGAGCGGCGGCGTGCTCTCCAGCGACATCGCGCTGCAATCGCCCGCCGATGGGCGGATCATGTTCGCCTGCTACGGCCTGGCCTTCACCTGCATGGCCGGCACCCTGGTCATGCTCTTTCGGCATGCCGCGCACTTGGTGGACACCAGCGCCGAAGCACACCGGCAGGCCGGCATCCACGCATTGGTCTGGAGCATTCCGGCCGTGGTCGGACTGCTCTCGGCGCTGACCGCGCTGCTGGTCCCGGAAGGGTTGTTGTCGCTGGCCGGTCTCGAATACATCCTGCTGGGCCTGATCGGCCCGGCGATCACGTGGTACAAGCGCCGGCATCCCGTCGCATGAGCACGGCACTGTTCGTCGCCGGCACCGACACCGGCATCGGCAAGACCCACGCCAGCTGCACCCTGCTGCACGCGCTGCGTGCGGCGGGCCTGCGCAGCACCGGCATGAAGCCGGTGGCCAGCGGTTGCATCGAGACCACGCACGGCCTGCAGAACGAGGATGCGCTGGCGCTGCGCGCGGCCAGCAGCGCGCCGCTGCCGCCGTATGCGCGCAGCAATCCGGTGGCATTGCGCGAACCCTTGTCGCCGCATCTGGCCGCCGCGCACGAGGGCGTGACGATCGCCTTGCCGCCCTTGCGCGCCGCGTTCGACGCGCTGCGCGCCGAACACGACGCCGTGGTGGTGGAGGGCGTGGGCGGCTGGCGCGTGCCGCTGGCGCCGGGGCTGTTCGCCTCCGACATCGCGAAGGCGTGGGAGCTGCCGGTGATCTTCGTCGTGGGCCTGCGGCTGGGTTGCCTCAGCCACAGCCTGCTCAGCGCCGAGGCGATCCGCGCCGACGGCTGCCGCCTTGCCGGCTGGATCGCCAACCGCATCGATCCGGCGATGGACGCGGTGGAGGAAAACCTCGCCACCTTGCGCGAGCTGCTGCCCGCACCCTGCCTCGGCGTGCTGCCGCACGGCGTGGCACCGGCGCAGGCGGTCGCCGCGCTGGACCTGGCCGCGCTCGCCGCCTGAATTCACATCCGGCATGCCGCCCCCTGCGCATGCTGGCGAAGACGCCCAGGGGATATCCATGAGCAATCGCAACCACTACTACCTCTCCGTCGCGGATCTCGCCCACGCGCGCGGCAGCGATCCCGCGCTGAGCTGGGACGGCGCCGGCCCGGCCGACTTCGCCGCCGCGCTGGAGGAGGCCTTGCACAGTCCGGCGCTGTTCGAGCGCTGGCGCGCGCAGCAGCCGGAACCGGACGAGGTGGACCCCGCGCTGGGCGCCACCGATGCGCAGGCGCAGGTGCATGCCAAGGTCGCCGATCTGCATGTCGAGGTGGACGTGCAGACCAGCCTGCCGATGAGCCTGTTGCGCCAGCGCCTGAACTGGCTGATCGGTGCGACGTGGCAGTTGCGCGACGTGCGCCCGGGCTGAGTCGCACACCGGTACGCGCGAAGTTTCGCTGCGCTGCGGCTGGCAAAATCCGGTCCGGTATCGCTACAGTCGGCGGCTGTCGTTTCATTCCGCCGTCTCGCGACGCACCGACCGGGAATACCGCATGTTCTGTCCACGCATGATCGTCATCGCCACCAGCATCGCCCTCGCGGCCTGTTCGCAGGGCCCGCACGAGGCCGGCAAATCCGCACCGGCCTCGGCTTCCACCGCGCCGGCCAGTACGGCCAGCGCCGCCGCGCCGGTGGTTGACGCGAATGCCGCCAATCCGTTCTTCACCGCCAGCACGCTGCCGTTCCAGGCGCCGCCGTTCGACAAGATCAAGGACAGCGACTACCAGCCGGCGATCGAGGAGGGCATGGCCGACCAGCTCGCCGAATGGCGGGAGATCGCCGACAACCCCGAGCCGCCCACGTTCGAGAACACCTTCGTGGCGCTGGAGAAATCCGGTGCGCTGTTCAACCGGGTGATGGCGGTGTTCAACGGCGTCACCTCGGCCAACACCGACGACACGCTGCAGAAGGTGCAGGAAGAGGAAGCACCGAAGCAGGCTGCGCACGACGACGCCAAGTACCTCGACGGTAAGCTGTTCGCGCGCGTCCAGAAGGTCTACGACGAGCGCGCCACGCTGAAGCTCGATCCCGAATCGCTGCGCCTGGTCGAGGTGACCTACCGCGAGTTCGTGCAGCATGGCGCCAAGCTGTCCGACGCCGACAAGACCAGACTGAAGGCGCTCAACCAGCAGGAATCCACGCTGGAGGCGCAGTTCAACAACAAGCTGCTCGCTGCCGCCAAGGACAGTGCGCTGGTGATCGACGACAAGGCCAGGCTGGACGGCCTGGCCGACGAGGACATCGCCGCCGCCGCGCAGGCCGCCAAGGATCGCGGGCTCACCGGCAAGTGGGTGATCACGCTGCAGAACACCACCCAGCAGCCCGCGCTGCAGAGCCTCAAGGATCGCGCCACCCGCAAGGCGTTGTACGAGGCGTCGTGGAACCGCGCCGAGCTGGGCAACGCCGACGACACCCGCGACATCATCGAGCAGCTGGCGCAGATCCGCGCGCAGGAGGCGAAACTGCTGGGTTTCCCGAACTACGCCGCGTGGACGCTGCAGGACCAGATGGCGAAGACGCCCGAAGCGGTGATGGGCTTCATGGACAAGCTGGCGCCCGCCGCCGTGGCCCGCGCCAAACAGGAAGCCGCCGAGATCCAGGCGCAGATCGACAAGGACCAGAAGGCGCTCAACCAGCCCACCTTCAAGCTGGAGCCGTGGGACTGGCAGTACTACGCCGAGCAGGTGCGCAAGGCCAAGTACGACCTGGATGAAAGCCAGATCAAGCCCTACTTCGAGCTGGACAACGTGCTGCAGAACGGCGTGTTCTACGCCGCCAACCAGCTCTACGGGCTGACCTTCAAGGAGCGCCACGACATCCCGGTGTACAACCCGGACGTGCGCGTGTTCGAGGTATTCGACAAGGACGGCAAGTCGCTGGCGCTGTTCTACTGCGACTACTTCAAGCGCGACAACAAGAACGGCGGCGCCTGGATGGACAACTTCGTCCAGCAGTCGAAGCTGCTCGGCACCAAGCCGGTGATCTACAACGTCGCCAATTTCACCAAGCCCGCGGCGGGCCAGCCCGCGCTGCTGTCGATGGACGACGTGGTCACCATGTTCCACGAGTTCGGCCATGGCCTGCACGGCATCTTCGCCGACGGGGAATACCCGAGCCTGTCCGGTGCGCAGACCGCGCGCGACTTCGTGGAATTCCCCTCGCAGTTCAACGAGCACTGGGCGACCAACCCCAAGGTGTTCGCGAACTACGCGAAGCACTACCAGACCGGCGCGCCGATGCCGCAGGCGCTGGTCGACAAGATGAAGAAGGCCGGCACGTTCAACAAGGGCTACGACATGACCGAGCTGGTGGCCGCCGCCATGCTCGACATGAACTGGCACATGCTGGGCGCCGACGCGCCGAAGCAGGATGCCGACAAGTTCGAGGCCGCCGCGCTGAAGAAGGATGGCGTTGATCTTTCCTACGTACCGCCGCGTTACCGCTCCAGCTACTTCCTGCACATCTGGAGCAACGGCTACTCGGCCGGCTACTACGCCTACCTGTGGACGCAGATGCTCGCCGACGACGCGTTCGAGTGGTTCAAGGAACACGGCGAGCTGACCCGTGCCAACGGCCAGCGCTTCCGCGACATGGTGCTCTCGCGCGGCAACAGCGAGGAGCTGTCCAAGCTTTACAGGGACTGGCGCGGCCAGGATCCCAGCATCGAGCCGATGCTGGAGGATCGCGGCTTGAAGGAAACGCCGAAGAAATAAGGCGCCGCGTCATGCTCCCGAAAAAGGCCGGCATTGCCGGCCTTTTTCGGGAGAGGGACTTCCAGAACATGCAGTATCAAGGTTGGAGGTGCCGTGCCAGGTCCCATGCTGTCGTGCAGGATGCGCAGCACGTCGATGCATGGCTTGCCATTCGTCCGGAAAGCCACGAAATGGCGGCCATGCCGACCCTGTCGTGCCACATGCAGCATGCATATGCCGGGCGCCAAGTCGTCGCGCTGTTTCACTCCGGCGATGTCGGGGCCATCGGTCAGCGCCCGCACGGCCAATGCCAAAGTGGTGGCATAGATACGTTCCTGCTCCGCGCCGAAATGAAGGCGTATCCAGACGCGGATGGCAGACAGATCCTGCTTTGCGGCGTGGGTGACGCGGATGCTCCAGGCGCCCATCAATTCGATTCGCCAAGCGCCATGACCCAGGATTCCAGTGCCGCCGGGTCGTCGAAGGTTTCGTAGCGACCGGCCTCGATGTCGGCCACGCCAACGGCTACCGCATCGCGCAGCGCTTCAAGGCGCGCGGTGTAGGTTCGTTCGCGTTGCTGCACCAGGCGCAGCCCCTCACGGAGTACTTCGCTGGCGTTCTGGTAACGGCCTGATTCCACCAGTTGCTCCACGAATCGGGCTTGCGGGTCGGTCAGCACTACGTTGCGTGTCGGCATGATCATCTCCGCGAATTGTGATTGGCGTAATCTGCCAATATCGGAGCGAATGCAATTTCGGGTTGCCGCCCCACCATTCATGCCGGGTGGATCGGAGCAGTGGTTCAGTACGCGAATTCCTTGAACACCGGATCCACGCTGCCGCCCCACGCGCCATGGAACAGCTCCAGCTTGCGCTCGGCGGGGGTCTGGTTCGCCTCGACGATCTCGATCAGCGGTTCGAGGTAGATGCGCTCGTCGGCACCGTTGCGGTTGAGCCTGGCGCGACGTTGCAGGCCGTGGGCGGCGATCTTCAGCGCCTCGCCGGCGAGGTCGCGCACGGTGCCGTGGCGGAACGGTAGGTGCAGCGCCTGCTTTGGCACGCCGTCGCGCAGGGCGTGGCGCTCGATCATCGTGAAGTCCTTGACCAGGTTCCAGGCCGCGTCCAGCGCCTCGTCGTCGTAGAGCAGGCCGACCCAGAACGCGGGCAGGGCGCACAGCCGGTTCCACGGGCCGCCGTCGGCGCCGCGCATTTCCAGGTACTGCTTGAGGCGCACCTCGGGGAAGGCGGTGGTGAGGTGGTCGGCCCAGTCCTTCATGGTGGCCTTGGTGCCGGGCAATGCGGCGAGTTCGCCGGCCATGAAACGCTTGAAGTCCTGGCCGGCGAGGTCGATGTAGCGGCCGTCCTGGTAGCTGAAGTACATCGGCACGTCGAGGATGTAGTCGACGTAGCGCTCGTAGCCGAAGCCGTCGGCGAACACGAAGTCCAGCATGCCGGTGCGGTCGGCGTCGGTGTCGGTCCAGATCTGCGAGCGGTAGGACAGATAGCCGTTTGGACGTCCTTCCGTGAACGGCGAGTCGGCGAACAGCGCGGTGGCGATCGGCTGCAGGGCGAGGCTGGTGCGGAACTTCTTCACCATGTCCGCTTCGGACGAGAAATCGAGGTTCACCTGCACCGTGCAGGTGCGCGTCATCATGTCCAGGCCGAGCTGGCCGACCTTGGGCATGTATTCGCGCATGATCTTGTAGCGGCCCTTGGGCATCCACGGCATCTCGTCGCGGCGCCACTTCGGCTGGAAGCCCATGCCGAGGAAGCCCAGGTCCATGCCGTCGGCGACCGAACGCACTTCCTCCAGATGCGAGTTCACCTCGCAGCAGGTCTGGTGGATCGTCTCCAGCGGCGCGCCGGACAGCTCCAGCTGGCCGGCCGGCTCCAGCGTGATGTTCGCCTTGTCGCGGGTGAGCGCGACCGGAATCTCGCCTTCGCGGGCGATCTCCCAGCCGTAGCGCGCGGCGATGCCTTCGAGCAGCGCGCGGATGCCGCGCTGGCCCTCGAACGGTGGCGGCTTCAGGTCATCGGTGCGGAAGCCGAATTTCTCGTGTTCGGTGCCGATGCGCCAGGCTTCGCGCGGCTTCTCGCCGGCGGCGAGGTAGTCGACCAGCTGCTGGCGACCCGTGATCGGGATGCTCTTGACGGCACTGGGTATGGACACGGGCGCGACCTCGCAGGGTGAGGCACCGACTATGGAGGCGGCGCGCGGTCGCGAAAAGGGGTTGACGGAAAATAATTGTACGTTGCGGTACAGATGCCAGCGGCGACGCCGCCCCGGGGTAGTCAGTGGGTGGTGACCGCCGCCGTTTTTCGGCAACTCAGTCGCTGCAGCAAGTCGTCCGGCAGGTGCTGGCGGCGGCCGATGTCGGCCAGGCTGTAACCCGGTTTGTGCACGCGGCGGTCGTCCGCGCAGGCGTCCGCGCCATGGTCGAGCAGGCGGCTCACGATGGGGGTGTCGCCGTTGACCACAGCCGTGGTCAAGGCATCCGCCACGTTCGGTGCCGCGCGTGCCATGACGTTGGCATGGTGGTGCAGCAACACGTCGAGCGTGGCGGTGTCGCCGCACTTGACGGCGAACGGCAGGGCGGGGCCGGCCAGGTTCCCGTGGTTGTTCATGACGCCGGCCGACTGGAGCCCTTTCGCCACGCCGGGGCCGAAGCGCGGGTCGTGCGCCATGTCGCTGACAGTCTGCTGGTAGAAGCCGCTTCTGAGAGGCGGCAGCCGCGCCGGTTCGTTCACCGCCGCGCCGTCGTCCAGCAGGCCATCGACCACGACCGGCTGGTAGGCGTTGGCCGCGGTGAGCATGGCGACCTGGCGCCAATGCGCCTGCTCGGCCGCGGGCAACGCGGCGAGACCCTGGCGCACTTGCGGCAGCTTGCCGTCGATGGCATCGACCATCACTGCGGCCACGGTGGGCGGAGCATCGTAGAGATCGTGCTGCCAGAGTCCGCGGATCGTGGGCAATGCCTGCCGGCAGATGTTGACGCTACTGGCGGAGGTCGGTTCCGCGGCGATGGCGGGTTGCAGCGCGCAGAGCGCGCAGGCGATCAGGGCGAGACGAGCAAGCATTCCGTGTTTCCTCGTGGGGCGGCTTTGGCTGGCCGCGCGCGACGAGTCTGGAGCGGGATGCTGAGGGATGGCAAGCGCTACACGTGGGGCGTGGTGTCAGGGCTGGAGCCAGAGCTGTTACCGAATGGTCGGGAAAGTGCATCCTGCACTTTCCCGGCTCGCCGAGTCCGCAGGAGCACCGGACTCGGCTCCGCCGGCCGATCGCAGATGCGATCGGCCGGCGAGCGAGCCGTCCGTGGCTCGGGAAGCGCTGACCGACTGGCAGCGCCAGTCGGTCAGCGCTTCATCGAATTGAAGAACTCGTCGTTGGACTTGGTGTTCTTCATCTTGTCGAGCATGAACTCCATCGCGGCCAGCTCGTCCATCGGGTGCAGCAGCTTCCGCAGGATCCAGATCTTGGCCAGCATGTCCGGCTCGATCAGCAGGTCTTCGCGGCGGGTGCCGGAGCGGTTGATGTCGATGGCGGGGTACACGCGCTTCTCGGAGATGCGGCGGGACAGGTGCACTTCCATGTTGCCGGTGCCCTTGAACTCCTCGTAGATCACCTCGTCCATCTTGCTGCCGGTGTCGGTCAGCGCGGTGCCGATGATGGTGAGGCTGCCGCCTTCCTCCACGTTGCGCGCGGCGCCGAAGAAGCGCTTCGGGCGCTGCAGCGCGTTCGCGTCCACGCCGCCGGTGAGCACCTTGCCGGAGCTGGGCACCACGGTGTTGTAGGCGCGCGCGAGGCGGGTGATGGAGTCGAGCAGGATCACCACGTCGCGCTTGTGTTCCACCAGGCGCTTGGCGCGCTCGATCACCATCTCGGCCACCTGCACGTGCCGGACGGCGGGTTCATCGAACGTCGAGCTGATCACCTCGGCGCGCACGGTGCGGGCGATCTCGGTAACTTCCTCCGGGCGCTCGTCCACCAGCAGGATGATGACGTGCGCGTCGGGGTGGTTGTACTGGATCGCCTGCGCGATGTTCTGCAGCATCATCGTCTTGCCGGACTTCGGCTGCGACACGATCAGCGCGCGCTGGCCCTTGCCGATGGGGGCGATGAGGTCGAGGATGCGGCCGGTGATGTCCTCGGAAGAACCGTTGCCGCGCTCCAGCTTGAAGGCCTTGCGCGGGAACAGCGGGGTGAGGTTCTCGAACAGCATCTTGTTCTTGGACGCTTCCGGCGGATCGCCGTTGATGTCGTCCACGCGCAGCATCGCGAAGTAGCGCTCGCCTTCCTTGGGGTGGCGCACGCGCCCGGTGATGTAGTCGCCGGTGCGCAGGTTGAAGCGGCGGATCTGGCTGGGGCTGACGTAGATGTCGTCGGGGCCGGCCAGGTAGGACTCGTCGGCCGAGCGCATGAAGCCGAAGCCGTCCTGCAGGATCTCCAGCACGCCTTCGGCCCAGATGCCGCCGCCGGAGCGGGCGTGCGCCTTCAGGATGGAGAAGACCACGTCCTGGCGGCGGGCGCGCGCCACGCCTTCCTGGATGCCCAGCGATTCGGCGAACGCGATCAGCTGCGGCGCCTTCATGCGCTTCAGCTCGGTGAGGTTGATCAGGCGGTCGTCCGCACCCGGATCGGCGTTGTCGTCGTCCATCGGCAGACCGTGCGGGTTGTTGTAGCGCGGGTTGTTGTTGCCACCGCCGCCGCCCTGCGGGCGCTGTTGCTGGTTGCGCTCGTGGCGGCGGCGCCGGCCGCGGCCCTCGCGCTGCTCGTTGTTGCGGTTGTTGCCGTTGTTCTGGCCTTGCCCCTGCGGGTTCTGCGGCTGGCCCGGCGCACGTGCTTCCGGCGCGGCGGCGGCTTCGCCGGCGGCCGCGGCCGGTGCAGTGGCGGGTGGCGGCACCGGTGCGGGCTGCTCGAACAGCGGCGCGGTCGTCGCTGCCGGCGCTTGCGCTTCGCCGGCGGCCGGCTTGGCGCCGCGCGACTGGCGCCGCGGTGCGCGCGGACGCGACTCGGACGGGTTCTCGGCGCCGCCGGCGTCGTTCGGGGTGGTGTTATCGGTATCGGACACGGGCAAACCTCGCGGGGCGCCGTTGGGAAACAGGAGGGAAGGTGTGCGTCGCGCCAGAGAGGGCGCAGGGGGATCGGGGCGATCCCGGCAGACGCGGAAGCAATCTAGCACCCGCCGCGCATGGCCGTAAAGCGCGCGGCGGGTGAAAAACGGCGATCAGATCGCCTTGTCGATCATCTGGGCCAGCTGGCCCTTGCTGACGGCGCCGATCTGGGTGGCCTCGACCTTGCCGTTCTTGAACACCATCAGGGTGGGGATGCCGCGCACGCCGTAGGTGCGGGGGGTCTTCTGGTTGTGGTCGATGTTGATCTTCACGATGCGCAGCTTGCCCTGGTACTGGCCGGCCAGCTCGTCGAGGATCGGCGCGATGGCCTTGCACGGGCCGCACCATTCGGCCCAGAAGTCCAGCAGCACAGGGGTATCGGACTGCAGCACTTCCTGTTCGAAGGCGTCGTCGCTCACATGGGTAATCAGGTCGCTCACCGGGATCTCCGAAAGGCGGTTGGAAGGAAGGTTTGGCGACCACGCGGCCAGCATCGGCTACACTGGGGTGCCCATGAAGCGCGGGTCGAACCGGGTAAAGAGGGGTTTTGGCCATTGCGGCCCGGGCCTCATTGCAACGTAACTCGGGGCGCGATTCAAGCGATTCAAGGGCGGCAACGGACGGTTCCGTTGACATAGGCGAGGCGGCTCAGGCGTTTGCGCAGCAAACGCGCCCATACGGGCGCCGTCGAGTCGTTTCGCCTATGCCAGCGGGGCTGCCGGTTGCACTGCAACCGTTTCGGCGCCCTCCGCGGCTTCGGAGCGCCGGCCGGCGAGCCTGCTCGCCGCCGTGCGCTGCGTACCGCCACGCGCCGCTCATTCCACCGCTCCGTGTCCGCCTCCGGCGGCGGAGCCGGGCCGGCTTCGACGCCTGTGCCCGCATCCCACCGGCTTTTCCTTCCATGTCGCAAACCGTACTCACCGATACCTTCTTCACCAACTTCGAACTTCATCCGCTGCTGCAGCAAGGCTTGGCCGAAGCCGGCTTCACCCGCTGCACGCCGATCCAGGAACTGACCCTGCCGGTGGCGCTGGCCGGTCGCGACGTCGCCGGCCAGGCGCAGACCGGCACCGGCAAGACCTGCGCCTTCCTGGTCGCGCTGATGAACCGCCTGCTGACCACGCCCGCGGTGGCCGAGCGCAAGGACACCGACCCGCGCGCGCTGGTGATCGCGCCCACCCGCGAGCTGGCGATCCAGATCGACAAGGACGCCCGCGCCATCGGCGCGCGCACCGGCCTGAAGACCGCGCTGATCTACGGCGGCGTCGACTACGACAAGCAGCGCCAGCAGCTGCACGACGGCTGCGACATCATCATCGCCACGCCCGGCCGGCTGCTCGATTACTACAAGCAGCAGGTGTTCGGCTTCAACGGCGTCGAGGTGATGGTGATCGACGAGGCCGACCGCATGTTCGACCTTGGCTTCATCAAGGACGTGCGCTTCATCTTCCGCCGCCTGCCGGCGCGCGAGCAGCGCCAGGTGCTGCTGTTCTCCGCCACGCTGAGCCACCGCGTGCTGGAGCTGGCCTACGAGCACATGCACGAGGCCGAGAAGCTGGTGGTGGAGAGCGACCACGTCACCGCCGACAAGGTGCGCCAGGTGGTCTACTTCCCGGCCAAGGAAGAGAAGCTGCCGCTGCTGCTGAACCTGATCGACCAGCACCAGCCCAGCCGCAGCATCATCTTCGTCAACACCAAGGCCGCCGCCGAGCGCGTCACCGATCGCGTGAAGCGGCACGGCTGCCGCGTCGGCGCGATTTCCGGCGACGTGCCGCAGCTGAAGCGCCAGAAGCTGCTGCAGCGCTTCCAGGACGGCCAGCTCGACATCCTCGTGGCCACCGACGTGGCCGCGCGCGGCCTGCACATCCCCGCGGTCAGCCACGTGTTCAACTACGACCTGCCGCAGGACGCCGAGGACTACGTGCACCGCATCGGCCGTACCGCCCGCCTTGGTGCCGAGGGCGACGCGGTCAGCTTCGCCTGCGACCTGTACGCGATGAGTCTGCCCGACATCGAAACCTACATCGGTCAGGCGATCCCGGTGGCGACGATTGCGCCGGAACTGCTGGTGATGCCGAAGCCGCGCGCGGTCGATGCCGAGTTCGCCGCCAACGCCGCCGCCGACAGTGCCGCGTTCGGCGACCACGTCGAACCGCGCCACGACGACAAGAAGGGCGGTCGTGCGCGCCGCGACGGCCGCGATGGCGAACGCAAGCCGCGCGGGGATCGCCCGCACGAGCCGCGGCCGCCCCGCGCGCCGCGCGCCGAGCCGGCGACCGTCGAGGCCGTCGCACCGGTGGCCGTGGCGAGCGATGCCAGTGTCAGTGCGATCGACGAGGGCGAACGCAAGCGCCGCCGTCGGCGCGGTGGCCGCAACCGCCGCCGCGAAGGTGGCGAGGCGGTGGCGACGAATGCCGTGCAGGGCAAGCCGCAAGCGACATCGGCCGAGGGTGGCCACCCGCCGCGCGGCGAGCGTCGCGCGCCGCGCGAGCGCGCACCGGCCGAGGCCGTGGCATCGGCTGCCGGTCGTCCCTCACGGCAGGTAGCCGCCACCGCCGGCGAGCACACGCACCCGAACAAGCCCAGCCTGTTCCGCCGCCTGACCCGGCTGTTCACCGGGCGCTGAGCCAGCCGCGCAACGCAGCGTCGCCGGACTGAACCGGCGACGATCACCGCATCCGGGAGATGGGCGACCTTGCGCCCTGCATACCGTATCCTTGCCGGGATACGGCAGGCAGTCGGCGGGGGCGCGCGGTGATCCAGTTCGACAAGGTGAGCAAGCACTACGACGGCGGCCACGAGGCGCTTTCGCAGCTTTCCTTCACCATACCCACGGGCGAGATGGCCTTCGTCACCGGCCATTCCGGCGCGGGCAAGAGCACCCTGCTCAAGCTGCTCGGCGTGATCGAGCGGCCCAGCCACGGCGCGATCACGATGGACGGCCAGAACCTGGCCAAGGTGCGCGGGCGCGGCATTCCCAGGCTGCGCCAGCGCATCGGCATGGTGTTCCAGGATCATCGCCTGCTGATGGATCGCACGGTGTTCGCGAACGTCGAGTTGCCGCTGACCATCGCCGGCATCGCCCGCGTCGAGCGCGGCCGGCGCGTGCGCGCCGCGCTGGAGAAGGTGGGCCTGCTCTCCTACGAGCGCCAGCTGCCGGCCACGCTGTCCACCGGCGAGCAGCAGCGCGTGGGCATCGCGCGGGCGATCGTGGGGCGGCCTTCGCTGCTGATCGCCGACGAGCCCACCGGCAACCTTGATCCGCAGCTCGCGGTGGAGATCATGGGCCTGTTCGCCGAATTCCAGCAGGTGGGGACCACGGTGCTGATCGCCAGCCACGACCTGCCGCTGATCAAGCGCATGCGCAAGCGCGTGGTGGTGCTCGATCATGGCCGCCTGGTGGCGGATCTCGCCGCCGAGGAGGTGCTGTGATGGCCGCCGCCGATGTTCGCCGTGACGCCGAGACGCCGCCGCGCAACGAAGCCAGCCACACCCGTCGCGTGTCCAGCTGGCGCGAGCACCATGGCTGGAGCGCCGGCGCGAGCCTGCGCCGGCTCGCCGCCCGTCCGCTGGGCAGCCTGCTCACGATCGCGGTGATGGGACTCGCGCTGGCCCTGCCGCTGGCGTTCTACCTGCTGCTGGGCAATGTGCAGCAGCTGGGCAAGGCGCTGGGCCAGGACCAGGCGATCAACGTGTTCCTGCAGCCGGACCAGGCCGCCTCGCAGGCGCAACTGCTGTCGAAGCAGTTGGGCGATCGTTCCGACGTGGCGTCGGTGGCGATCAAGACTCCGCAGCAGGGTCTGGACGAACTGGCGAAGCTGCAGGGTTTCTCCGGCGCGCTCGATGCGCTGGAGCAGAATCCCTTGCCCTTCGTGCTGATGGTGCAACCGAAACCGGGCGCCGATGCCGCCACGGTGGCGCGGCTGATCGGCGACCTGCGCGAGATGCACAGCGTGGCCCAGGTGCAGGACAGCGGCACCTGGCGGCAGCGGCTGGACGCGCTGCTCGGCGTGGGCGACCGCGTGGTGATCGCGCTGGCGCTGATGCTGGCGCTGGCCGCCCTGCTGGTGGTGGGCAACACGGTGCGGGTGGACATCGCCAGCCGCCACGAGGAGATCGGCGTGCTGCTGCTGGTGGGTGCCAGCGGCGCCTTCGTGCGCCGGCCTTACCTGTATGCCGGCATCTGGTACGGCCTGTTCAGCGGCATCCTCGCCGCGCTGCTGGCGCTGGCGATCGAGTTCGCGCTGAGCGGACCGGTGGCACGGTTGAGCCAGGCCTATGATGGCAAGCTGCACATCGGCGGCCTGCCGGCGTGGCTGCTGCTGGCGGTGCCGCCGGCGGCCGCGGCACTGGGCTGGCTGGGCGCGCGGCTGGTCAGCGCCTGGCAGTTGCGCAAGGCGGCCTGAGCGGGCGCTTGCCAACCCCTCCCCAACCCTCCCCTGCTTTGCAGGAGAGGGGGCGAACGAAACAGCCCGCCGAGGCGGGCCGTTGTCGGTTACTACATGAAGTCAGGCGAATGGGCAGGGCATGAGTACAAGCATCAGCAACCGGCTGGTCAGCACGGCGCCACGCGTGCTGGTGGTCGACGGTTCCAGGATGGTGCGGCAGATGATCGCCCGCGTGCTGGCGGCCGAGCTGCCGGGCGTGGAGGTGGTGGGCTGCGGCAGCGGCGGCGAGGCGCAGCAGTTGCTGGGCGAGGGCGTGTTCGACTTCATCACCACCGCGCTGCGCCTGCCCGACATGGACGGGCTGGAGCTGGCGCGCTTCGTGCGCGAATCGGCGCCGCAGACCTACGTGCCGATCGTGGTGGTCTCCGGCGACGTGGACGACCGCCTGCACCGCCGCACGCTGGGCGAGGACGTCACCGACTACGTCGACAAGTCGCTGGGCTTCCAGGTGCTGGCCGAGTTCATCCGCGGCTACGTGCGCCCCGAGGGCAGCGCCGAGGGCGAGGTGCTGTACGTGGAGGACAGCCGCGTGGTGGCGCTGGCCACCCGTCGCATGCTGGAGAAGTACGGCCTCACCGTGCACCACGTGATCAGCGTGGAGGATGCGCTGGCGCTGCTGGAAACCGCGAAGGTGCGCGGCGAGGTGGGTGCCGACGTGGTGCTCACCGACGTCAGCCTGAAGGGCGAACTCACCGGCGGCGACCTGCTCGAACGCATCCGCAACCACTTCGGTTACGGCAAGGGCCGCCTGCCGGTGCTGGTGATGACCGGCGACGAGAACCCGGCGAACCAGGCCGCGCTGATCAAGGCCGGCGCGAACGACCTGGTGGAGAAACCGGTCGAGGAAAAGCTGCTGGTCACCAAGCTGCTGTTCCAGCTGCGCGTGGCGCGGCACCTGCGTTCGCGCGGCGCGGCCGCATGAGCGAGGTGCGACTGGAAGCCACGTGGAAGGCGCGGATCGGCGCGCATCTGGAACGCCCGGAGATGCAGGCGCTGGCCGAATTCCTGCGTGCGGAGAAGCGCGCCGGCAAGGCGATCTATCCGCCCGGACCGGAGATCTTCGCCGCGTTCGAGCACACGCCGTTCGAGGCGGTGCGCGTGGTGATCCTGGGCCAGGACCCTTACCACGGTCCCGGCCAGGCGCACGGCCTGTGTTTCTCGGTGCGTCCCGGCGTGCCGGTGCCGCCCTCGCTGGTGAACATCTTCAAGGAAATCCAGCGCGACCTCGGCATCGCGCCGCCCGACCATGGCTGCCTCACGCCCTGGGCCGATCGCGGCGTGCTGCTGCTCAACGCGGTGCTCACCGTGGAGCGCGGGCTGGCCGCCGCGCACCAGGGCAAGGGCTGGGAAGGCTTCACCGACGCGGCGATCGACGCGCTCAACCGCGAGCGCGAGGGCATCGTGTTCCTGCTCTGGGGCAGCTACGCCCAGCGCAAGGGCCAGCTGATCGACACGCGCAGGCATTGCGTGCTGAAGAGCGTGCACCCCTCGCCGCTGTCCGCCCACCGCGGCTTCCTCGGCTGCGGGCATTTTTCCGCCGCCAACCGTTACCTGGAAAGCCACGGGCAGGCGCCGGTCGACTGGTCGCTGCCGCCGCGCGCCGCCTTGCCCGGCTGACTGCTCAGCCCGTCACCTCGGCCCACATCCGCAACAGGTTCGCGTGCGAGCGGCTCACGGCGTCGAAGGTCTGGCTCTTGCCCTCGCGGCCGAAGATGTCGCGCTTGGCGCTTTCCAGGTCCCACAGCAGTTCGCGGCGGGCCGCGTCGCGCACCATGCTTTGCACCCAGATGATGGCCGCGTCGCGCACGCCGCGCGTCACCGGATTGACGTGGTGCAAGGTGTTCGCCGGGTAGGCGATGGCGGCGCCGGCGTCCAGCTTGAAGGCGTATTCCATGCCGCCGTTGGCGTGCGTCACCAGCTCGCCGCCGTCGTAGCTCCTGGGGTCGGACAGGAACACGGTGATCGCGATGTCGGTGCGTATCGCGTTGCCCAGGCTGCCCATCACCGGGGCGTCGACGTGCGCGCCGTATTCCATGCCGCCGGCGTAGCGGTTGAACAGCGGCTGGGTGTTCGCTGCCGGCAGCAGCGCCGCCTGCAGCAGCGCATTGCGCTGGAAGGCGGCGCGCACGATGTCGGCGATGCGCGCGTAGTTCGCGCTGCCGGTGTCGATCTGCTGGTTCTTCTTCACGGTACGCGCCGACCAGCCGGCCGTGGCGGAGCCGTCGACGTAGGGGGCGGATTGCAGCTCGGCCCGGATCGCGACTAGCTCCTGGGCGGTCAACACATCGGGTACACAGACGATCAAGTGAACTCCCCCTTCCGGCATGGCATGTCCCCGCATTGTAGTCAGCAGGCCGGCCGCGAGGAACGCGCGGCGCCCGTCCCGACCGTTTTCAAGCCCTGCCGAACGGCCCATGCCCGGTGCCGACACCGGGTGCAGGATGGACAAGCGGCCGACATTTCTGTACGATGCGGTTCACTAAAAGCCGTGAACCATTGGCGGCTTTAGCACTCCAACCACCGGAGTGCTAACCTGAAGCCCTTGCATTGGAGGTTTCACATGTCCCAAGCCCTGGCGACCACCAACCTGTCGCTGCCCAGCGTGGTCGGCAGCCTGGATGCCTACATCTCGGCCGTGCACCGCATCCCGGTGCTGAGCCAGGATGAGGAGCAGGCGTTGTCGCGTCGCTACAACGAGGAAGAGGATCTGGCTTCGGCCAAGCAGCTGGTGATGTCGCACCTGCGTTTCGTGGTGCACGTGGCGCGTGGCTACAGCGGCTACGGCCTGCAGCTCGCCGACCTGATCCAGGAAGGCAATATCGGCCTGATGAAGGCGGTCAAGCGTTTCGACCCGGACCAGGGCGTGCGCCTGGTCAGCTTCGCGGTGCACTGGATCCGCGCCGAGATGCACGAGTTCATCCTGAAGAACTGGCGCATCGTGAAGGTCGCCACCACCAAGGCGCAGCGCAAGCTGTTCTTCAACCTGCGCAAGAGCAAGAAGCGCTTGGGCTGGATGAACGCGGCCGAGGTGCGCGCGGTGGCGCAGGATCTGGGCGTGCCCGAGGCCACCGTGCGCGAGATGGAATCGCGCCTGTCCGGCCGTGACATCGGCTTCGAGGCGCCGGCGGATGCCGACGACGATGCCAAGCCCGCGCCGGAAGCGTTCCTGGTCGACGAAGGCGCCGACCCCTACGACAACGTGGCCGAGGCCGACCAGAGCGACAACCTGCTCAGCACGCTGTCCGGTGCGCTGGGCAAGCTGGACGAGCGTTCGCGCCACATCATCCAGCGCCGCTGGCTGGACGAGGACAAGGCCACGCTGCAGGAACTGGCCGACGAGTACGGCGTCTCCGCCGAGCGCATCCGCCAGGTCGAGGCGAACGCGATGAAGAAGATGCGCGGCCTGTTCGCCTGATCTTGTGAAGTAACCGACAACGGCCCGCCTAGGCGGGCCGTTTCCTTTGCCCTCTCCCCCGCGCAGCGGGGGAGAGTTGGAGAGGGGCCCCTCTCCGCGGTTTCAGCTTTTGCCCCGACCCTCATCCTCACCCGTGATGATCCGCGCGTGTCGCGCCTGGGTCCAGTACGCCATCGCCCAGTCCAGCATCACGACGATCCGGTTGCGAAAGCCGATCAGGAACCAGATGTGGGCGCCCAGCCACACCCACCAGGCGAGCAGGCCGGACAGTTGCAGCTTGCCGAACTGCGCCACCGCCGCCATGCGGCCGATGGTGGCCAGCGCGCCCGCGTCGCGGTAGCGGAACGGCATGGCGCGTGTGTCGCCATGCAGGCGTGCGGCGAGCAGGCGAGCCGCGTGCAGGCCCATCTGCTTGGCGGCGGGCGCCACGCCCGGCACCGGCCCCATCTTGATGCTGAGCATGGGGTCGAGCAGCACGTTGCGGCCCGCTAGCTCTACCAGGCTGGCCGAGTGGCCAAACCAGGTGACGCGCACCAGCCCCGGCGCT